>ERZ840371.10-NODE-10-length-215468-cov-9.084814_pt1 | contig 215468 bp, 181 predicted proteins | sample MGYA00519937_ERZ840371 | MGnify/ENA primary metagenome ERZ840371 (study PRJEB31850, sample SAMEA3708873) | human gut metagenome | biome: human gut; feature: human-associated habitat; material: faeces | place: China | collected 2014 ... | reverse complement strand
CGTACTGCACACGGCCGGTTACTACGACTACTACAACCGTGGAGACTTCAATCCTTCCGAGGAGCGGAAGTGTGTCATCGGCGTGTACCGCCTGACGATGAAATCGAACTCGGACAACTTCCGCCAATCGAGCATTCAGGGTGTGATGAAACGCATCAAGGCCAAAGGTGCGGAGATCGTCATCTATGAACCGACACTCAAAGATGGCAGCACGTTCTTCGGCAGCAAAGTGGTGAATGATTTGGATACTTTCAAGAGCCAAAGCCATGCCATCATTGCCAACCGGTATGATGCTTGCCTGGATGATGTGGAGGAAAAGGTTTATACGAGGGACATTTTTAGGAGAGATTGAGCAGACTCTAAACGAACTATAATGGAGAATATAGAACAAATCATAACCGAACGTTTCACAAATAACAGTGTAAGTCGTCATTTAGTTTATGAATGGGAAGATATTTTTTCCAAAAACTTATCCGTTCCTTTAAAAAAGGAAAGTTTAATCGCCCAAAAAAGGAAGTTGCAACGAATAGGTTTGTTGTTGCCGTTTGCTCATCCAAGAAAATTATCCTTTGTGTTTGAAATAAATCCTACTTTAAAAAACAGGATTTACAATACGAACAAAGTCATACCCAATATTATTGATTTCTATTTAAAAGAAGAACAACTGAAATCGCTTGAATTGATGTATGGTAAGAATCCAATAGTTACAGTTTCAAGCCGTGAGGTATATGATTTCTTGATAAACAAAGGGGTTGAACTTAACATAGCTCATTTGCCTTTGTCTATATCGGACAGATACAAGATATCCGATACGACACGTTTTGTGAAGAAATATGATTTGGTATTGATGGGGAGACAAAACCCTGTCTTGGAGCAATACTTGCACCGATATGTTTCTACTCATCATGATTTTGTATATGTGTACCGAAAACGTGTCGGTAACCAATTCTTGTATTTCACGTCAAAAGGAGAATCGTTGGGAAACATCAATACGAGGGGACTATATATGGATTTGATGCAGAAAGCCAAGGCCGCTTTGTATGCAACGCCCGGCATAGATGGAGAAGAAATCCGCACTAACGGATTTAGCCAAGTCACTCCCCGCTTCTTTGAACTCATCTCTTCCGGATGCCATATTCTTGCACGGTATGAAGCAAATCCGGACACGGAATATTATGAGTTGGAAACCATAGCGAAGTCCATTACTACTTATCAACAGTTTGAAGAAGAGTTAGACTTTGCAAGGTTAGAAATAGTTGATATGGCTAAATATGCAACTTATTTAAAGAAGCATTATACATCAGAAAGATCCAAAAAATTAAAAGAGATTATTAAAACATTATGAAAGTAGCAGTTATCGGTGGTGGTATATCCGGTTTAAGCACGGCCCGCCTATTGAATGATAAAGGACACATCGTGACGGTATATGAAAAAGAAGGCACTCCAGGTGGATTAATCCGTTGTAAACGGGTAAATGGAAGTCTCTATCATATCTGTGGAGGACATGTATTCAACTCTAAAAATCAGGATGTGCTACAATGGTTTTGGACATATTTTTCGCAAGATGAGTTTATAAAGGCAGAACGTAATTCTGTGGTCTTCATGGAGAATGGACAAATTATTCCATATCCTATAGAGAACCACATGTATCTTTTCGATGCAGATACGCAAAAGGCATTTATTAATGATTTAGTGGCGATTGCAAAGAATGAAGGCTACGTCCCTACTAACTTCGAGGAATTCCTGAGAAGCCGTTTCGGCAATACACTTTATAATTTATATTTCAAGCCATACAACGAGAAGGTTTGGAATCGGAGTTTACGCCATGTTCCATTATCTTGGTTGGAAGGAAAACTTCCCATGCCTTCTATTTCAGAGATAATATTCAATAACATTAACCATGTAAAAGAGAAACAATTCGTTCACAGTACCTTCTGGTATGAGAAAAATAATGGTTCACAGTATATTGCAGATAAATTAGCAAAAGATCTGGATATCCGTTACAATAAAAATATTGAAACTGTTATAATGCATGATAGCAAATGGAGGGTAAAAGAAGAAGATTATGATAAGGTCGTCTTTTGTGGCAATATTAAACAATTCATAAATATTATTAGGGGGGGGGTAAATATTGACAGGTTCAAAATGGATATAGCAGCCTTGGAATATCATGGAACGACTTCTGTGTTCTGTGAGATTGACAAAAATCCGTATAGCTGGATTTACCAACCTAGTCGCTTTCATGATAGCCATCGAATAATCTGTACGGGCAACTTTGCAGAAAGTAATAATGCAGATGGGAAGATGACAGCGACCATTGAGTTCACAGATGAAATCAGCAAAGAAGACATCCTAAGTAATCTCACAAAAATTCCATTGCGCCCGGTGTATTTAGATCACATTTACAATAAATATACGTATCCTATTCAAAATTCAAGGACGCGTAATATGATACAGAATCTTAAAGATGTGTTGGAACCTTTCGGGCTTTACTTCACTGGACGTTTTGCCGATTGGGAATATTATAATATGGATGTCGCTATCGCTGCCGCGATGGATACATACAAAAAAATAACGGATAAATGTTTGAAATCAGGTGGAAGTCCTCAATGAAAAGCAATCCAACTTCAAACTAACGATAGTTTTAGAGTAGCATGACCATTGGGGAACACGTCGGTCATACATATAAAGTACAATGTCAAATATTAAAAAGAATTTTTTTTATAGTAGTATTCTTACTACGGCCAACTATATATTTCCTATTCTTACTTATCCTTATGTATCGCGTGTTTTAGGAGTAAACAATATCGGAATATGCAATTTTATTGATAGCATTATCAATTATTTCATTCTATTCTCCATGATGGGAATAGCGACAATAGGAATAAGAGAGGTTGCTGCTTGTAAAGACAGAGAAGAAAGGAATAAAATATTTAATGGCTTATTCTTCTTGAACACTCTTTCAACCACTATCATGTTGATAACACTTATTACAGCTATTTTTTTTATACCGGAACTGTATGAATACAAAGAATTGATGTTTGTAGGTGCATTTAAGTTGTTTTTCAACTATCTATTGGTAGAGTGGTTGTATAAAGGACTTGAGTATTTTAAATTTATTACCATTCGTACTCTGATAGTAAAAGTTATATATGTGGTTTCTGTGTTTGTATTTGTCCGTAAAGCAAATGACTATTTCGTCTACTATTTGTTATTAAGTATGATGGTGGTGATTAATGCCATAATTAATATTTTGTATGCCCGGAAATTTGTCACGTTTACATTTAAGAAGTTAACAATACGCCCCTTTGTAAAACCGTTCTTCATATTCGGTTTTTACATGTTCCTCACATCCATGTACAGTTCTTTTAATGTTGCTTATTTGGGTTTCGTCTCAGGAGAGGTAGAGGTAGGATACTTTACTACTGCAACCAAACTATTTTCCATTCTTCTGGCCTTATATACGGCCTTTACAGGAGTGTTGATGCCACGAATGAGTAATTTGATAAGAGAGGGGTGTTGGGACGAGTTTAAAATTTTATTAAGAAAATCCATTGATATACTATTGTTTTTTAGCATTCCATTGATTATATTTTCCATCGTCTTTGCTCCTGAAATAATCAACATGATTTCAGGAAAAGGATATGAAGGCGCCATCGTTCCTATGCGATTATCCATGCCTTTGATACTTATCATAGGACTTGAACAGATACTTATCATCCAAACATTAATGCCATTAAAGGAAGACAAAATAATTCTACGCAATAGTATTTTGGGTGCTTCTGTCAGTTTGTTACTCAATATATGTATCGTGAAGTCATTGCAAAGCGTAGGTTCCACTATTGTGTGGGCCGTTTCCGAACTAACCGTGTTGGGTTTTGCACAATATTTCCTAAACAGACATTACAGAATAAGCCTACCTCTTCGGCAAATAAATAGGATAATGTTTTGCAATATCCCTTTGATTGTGGCATTACTGCTTTTCCACAACTTGCCTCTGAATGTTTTCTTGTCAGTACCAATGGCTTTTATCATCAGTATTACATACACCTTTATTCTTCATTATTACATATTGCAAACCTCAACCGTCATTAATATTTGCCAAGGAGTATGGCATAGGTTTTTCAGGTAACAATATGGAGTATGAGATATACTCATTATTTGTGAATATTCACATATCCTATAGAGTTCCTATTGTATTTGATAAAAATGTTTTTCTGAACATACGTCATGTGCTTCAAATCAAAATAGATAAAACATGTAGTAAATAAATGGTACGTGTAAAATGCATTAAATAAGACTTGTATACAATGCTCGTAAATATATATAATAAAAAACTCACAACAACAGAAGTGGCAATCGTAGCTCTGTTTCCCCTTGTAGCATTCCATTTTTACCAATATATAGGTATTCCCCGGATATTGGAAAGGATGTGCTTTCATGCAATGTACTTACTTGTTTTTCTTTTTACCTTAAAGGAACTTTTCAGAAAGACAACTTCCATATACCATAGAGTGGTAAAGTATATCTTTGCGTGTTTTATAATATCTTCCATTACCGCATTTTGTTTTTGGGAACAAAGTTTCGTAAGTTCTTATATTGCTTATATCAATACTTTTAGTGGATATATGTACTTTTTTATTCTGTATCGCATTAAACCTACACCCTCGTTTGTTATTTGGATTGTTGTGGCTTATGCAGTAATATGGATGATGGCATATTGTATTGCCTTTATAAGTCTGCCTAATATTATATTCGGAGACCCTGAATCGGATTGGGATATGTCAAGAGGCTTTTACAGAATTAAAATTTTAGGTGGGGGCTTTGTCTTTTTAGCTTATTATATGTCGGTAAACAATGCGTGCGAGAAAAAAGGCAAAAAGTGGAGTGTCTTGGCTTTAGCCTTGTTTTGCATTATAGTTTTGATGCTTACACGTCAATATATAGCTATTACGGTAGTGATTACAACGTTATATTTAATGACCAAATCATTTAAGGCTATTGTGAAACTGGCAATATTGGCTGCTGCAATTGTATTGTTGGTAACCCCTCAAATCATTTCTCATACAGACAACCCGTTGAAAACAATGTATGAACTTACGATGAAGCAAGTAACAGGAAACGATATAGAAGAAGACGTGAGGATGAAAGGAGGAGAGTATTTTTTAACTGAGTTTCCAAACAATATTGTGACTACAATATTCGGAAACGGTTACGCACACCCCGATTCATCATACGGAAAGTGGGAACTGACACATTGTTTTATGAATGCATATATTAGGGCTGACATTGGGTATATAGGCCTATATATTACTTATGGGATATTAGGATTTATGGTGTTCTTGGCTATGTTTTATCATTGTTTTAAAGCAAAACTACCCGGTGAAATGTCATATATCAAATTATTTATGCTACATATTGCATCGGCAAACATATTGTCATGGCCTATTAGAGGAGATGCCATTGAGATTAGTATATGTCTCTATTTATTTCATTATTATTGGTTTATTAAAAGGAAAAAATATTATGGTAGGAATAGTCATTCTGAATTTTAATAATAGCTGTGCGACAAAAAAGTGTCTGGAATCTATAATCGAATACGAATCGTCTGATAAGTATAAAATATGCCTTGTAGACAACTCTACGGATACAGTAGATCGGGCTCGCACTATGGAAAATGTTGACGATTTGAGAAGGAAAGAACCTTTGGCTGACATTCATGTTATATTATTGAAAAAGAATGAAGGGTATGCCAAAGGGAATAATAGAGGCACTGAATATTTTGAAAACGATATGGACGTTTCTCAAATTCTCATTCTCAACAATGACATCATTCTCACCATGCCAATATTGGAAAGGCTGAGCAACTATCTGTACGAACACCAAGATTGTGCTGTTGTGTCTCCCCTATTATATAATAAAGAAGGAGAGATTGACATCACATGTGCCCGAAGGAGAAAAGACTTGTATTCCTTTTTGGTAAGGACTCCATTGATAAGGAAATTAAGTTGGATTCACAAAAGAAATAAATCTGAATATATACTTGAAAGGAAACCTATTGAGGATTTCAATAAACCTATGGAAATTGACTTACCCTCAGGATCGTGCATGCTGTTCGAAAAAGAGTTCTTTCGGAAAATTGGATATTTTGATCCTCATACTTTCCTGTATTTCGAGGAAGATATAATATGGAGTAAACTTCAAAAAACAGGTAAGATGGTAATCATGTTGCCTCACCTATCATGTATACATATAGGTGCTTCAAGCATTAGTAAACAACCCTCAAAAGCGATGGAGCGACACTATTTTTTCAGTATGTTGTATTACCTCAAGGAATACTCTGGATTTAGGGGATTTTGGCCTTGGGGTATACGGTTTATAGTAAAATTGTTTTATAAGATTTAACAAATCAAAGAGTGGTATATCACCCACATTAAGAAATATTTTTATGATACAGATTGTAAGAAGAGCTAAAAGAATCATTAAACGTCACCTGCACGAAGTGGAACATTTAGAATTCTCAATACGTAGAAATGAAATGATTAACCATGCTTTGCATAGTAAAGAGTCTGGGATTACTTCTGAAGCACTGTGTGATGTAGAAGTGATAGTTTCGCTCACCACATTTGGCAACCGTTTACTTGAAGTCGCACCTGCCATAGAAAGCATTATGCAGGGAAGTATGAAACCTAACAGGATTATGCTTTGGTTAGAAGAAGAGATGAAGGGAGTAACATTCCCTATAGCCATAAGGCGACAGCAGGAAAGAGGGTTGGAAGTGTTTTTTTGTAAGGACTTCAGGTCTTACAAAAAATTAATACCAACTTTGTGTAAGTATCCCAATGCGGGCATCATTACCATAGACGACGATTGCGTGTATGACTATGACTTAGTGGAAAAACTCGTCAACGCCCATATACGTTATCCCAAAGAGATTATAGCCAACAGAATGCACCGTATCATAATAGGAAAAGACGGGAGACCTGTGAGCTATATGGATTGGGAATGGAACGCGAGCCCCGATATTGAAGAGGCATCCCATCGCCTGTTTTTAACAGGTGTTGGGGGGGCATTCTATCCCCCCAACACCTTGCATCCAGAGGTGGTGAACGATGAGGTGTTCATGGATATTTGTAAGTATGCCGATGACGTATGGTTCAATGCCATGGCATTGATGATGGGAACAAAGGTAAGAAAGTGCTATACACATAATTTCAAGGGGGAGGACTACGTGAATAACGAGGATGCCCAGTTTTTTGCACTCTCTAAAATCAATACTATTCGGGGGCGGTGCGAAAACGATGCACAGATGAAAGCTGTATTTGAACACTACCAACTGTGGGACAAATTATTGCAGGACTAAGTTTTAAATGGAAAGATAACATGAAAATAGTCAGACACAGGTTATATGTAGCATACTTACTTACTCCTTTACTGCTCCCATATCTTTGTTTTTATTTTTGTAATAAGTTGATAAATAGCGATTTTGAAAATTCGGGGGGGGATAAAATATTTCATTGTCAAACTCGTCTGGGACAGGCCCTATAGAAACATTTTCTGCCATCGGATAGGCAGGAAACATTTGCTTTTCTCATGGTTACTTCCAAGATGCCCTTATACTCATTTGCGGTATGGCATGCCTGTGGGGAAGAACCTCCAAATGGAACACGCTTATAATACTTTTCTCAATGCAGTATCTATCGGGGATAACTTTAGCTGCTTCCACAATGTAACTGTCGGACAGAAAGGTGGTAAACTTCCTACTATTGGTAACAACGTAACGGTAAGTTGCGGAGCTTCCATATTGGGTGACGTGGTGATAGGCAATAATGTGGTAGTTGGTGCCGGGTGCGTCGTGGTACACGATGTACCGGACAACTGTACAGTCGTGGGGAATCCTGCGAGGGTAGTCAAACAAAATGGAAAACGTGTTGATTATAGTCTTTAATATTACAGATTAATACAATGAACAAATCATCTGCAATTCATGTCGCTTGTAGCACGGATGACAGTTATGCCGTGCTATGTGGTGTCATGCTCTATTCTTTATTGGCAAACAGCAATGACAGCAAACAGATTCACATACATATTTTAATTTCGTCCCTTAATAAGGAAAACAGAAAAAAGTTCTCCACACAAGCGGAAAAGTTTGGAGCCAAGCTGACCTTTCATGTAGTGGACGATACACTGTTGGAGGGATGTAAATATAGGACACGGAAGCATCAACTCAGTAAAGCCGCATATTACAGAATTCTTTTATCTTCAATCTTACCGGATATAGATACTATAGTTTATTTGGACTGTGACATGGTGGTGTTAGGCGACCTTGCCCCTCTTATGGAATTTGATATCTCCCGATATGCCGTGGCTGCAGTTGAAGATTATGGCCTATTGCAAATACCCACACATCGGCAACAGTTACAGTTTACAGCAGACGACCATTATTTCAACAGCGGTTTTATGCTGATTAATCTGAGATATTGGAGGGATCATGACTCAGAAAAACAGCTACTTGAATTCTCAAAACGCGAGCGAAATGTATTTTTCCATGATCAGGATGCAATGAATGCCGTATTCAGAAAGACTTGGCTCAGGCTTCCGCCTGCATGGAATCATTTCAATGTGTTTCAGGTGAGGTCGGAGGATATGTTCTCGAATAAAGAAGAATTACAGCAATTTGATAATGCACCATACGTAATACATTACGGAGACCGTTATTTTAAACCTTGGTTTAAATTACCTCTCATTCCGTATTGGTGGACATGGAGACGGTTTAAACGTCTCTCCGAGTGGAAAGATTATGTGCTAAAGTCACCCGAAAAAGTGGTGTACACTGTAGCCAAAATCTTTTATGCAAAAATAAAGTTTGATTGGTACAAATTAAAATTTGGTTTGCGATGATAATAGGCATTAGCGGTTATGTAGGCAATCGCCTCACAGGCATTGGACGGGTCTTGATTAACATCTTATCAGAACTGGCAAAGCAATATCCTGAAGATAAATATGTGTTATTTCGAAATTTCGACTTTAAGGAATATGACAATCTAACTCAATATCAGAACATTGAAATTGTGGATGTGCCATATACGAAAGAGTCCGGATTGAAAAATATCCTGTGGCACCAATGGCTATTCCAAAAGTTATTGAAAAAATATAAGTGTGACATCGCTTATATACCAAATTTCACGCTGTTGTTGTGGAAAACTATTCCTACTATAGTTACTATTCACGATTTGATAGAATATAACGTGCCGGATAAATTCTCCAAGGCAAGGATGTTTTATCGCAAGCAGGTTTGTGATCCTTTGATGGCAAAGAAAAGTAACCATATCTTAACTGTGTCTAAATCTTCATACAAAGACATTATATCGTATTTAGGTGTGAAGCCTTCAAAACTTACATTAACACTAAATGCTACTGATAGGAACGTCTTTAAGAAATACTCCAAAGAAAAAATTATTCCAGCAATCAAGAAATATAATTTGGAGTACAAGAAGTATTTGCTTTTCGTTGGAACCATTGATTTTCCTGGAAAGAATATTAAAACCATAATAGAAGCTTTCTTTAATCTACGTTCAAAGAATGAGCTTAATGGAATAAAGTTAGTAATTATAGGAAAGAATGGATTTAATTCGAAAGTTATTTATGATTTTGTGAATGCCTCTCCATTCAAAGATGAAGTGATATTTACAGGGTATTTGAACGATGATGATTTGCCCAAATATTATGCAGGAGCTACAATAATGTTGTATTTGTCATTGTTTGAGGGATTTGGTTTACCTGTTTTGGAAGCAATGTCTTGTGCAACTCCTGTAATTTGTTCCAACACGTCTTGTTTTCCAGAAATAGTTGAAGAACTTGACGTAAAAGTTCCTCCAACTGACGTGAATGCTGTGGAAGAAAAAATATTGAAAATTTTAAGTAATACCATTTACTATGAAATCCTTTCGCAAAGATGTTATGAAAAATCATTAAAATATTCATGGACTGAAAGTGCAAGAGTGTACCATAATGTTTTCGAACAAATATTAAAAGGGAAAATAGGTTAAACTCCATTTGCTATCCCAAAGAAATAGGAAAAAAGTTGAAGACAATGCGTTGTCTTCATAAAGGAAAACAATATCATATATATTATTATGGCAGAAAAGAAACTGAACGGTACGGTCATCGTGACGTACCGGTGCAATGCGCGTTGCTCGATGTGCAACCGCTATAAAGCTCCATCGAAGGCGGAGGAGGAAATCTCTATTGAGACGATTAAGAAGCTTCCGAAGATGTATTTTACGAATATCACCGGAGGAGAGCCGTTTATCCGTACGGACTTGAAGGAGGTGGTACGTGAACTGTATAAGAAAAGCGACCGTATCGTCATCTCTACGAATGGCTTTTTCACGGATCGCATCATTGACCTTTGCAAGGAGTTCCCGCAGATAGGTATCCGCATTTCCATCGAAGGATTGGAAAAGACCAACAATGAAATCCGTGGTTTGAATGACGGGTTCAGACGGGGGTATACGACCTTGAAGAAACTGCGCGAGATGGGCATGAAGGATGTGGGCTTCGGCATGACGGTGCAGGACAAGAATGCGCCGGACTTGGTGCCGCTATATGAGCTTTCCGATAAAATGGGGATGGAGTTTGCCACGGCTTCCCTGCACAACTCGTTCTATTTCGTGGAGGCCAAGAACATCATCCATGACCGTCCGATGGTAGCGAAGAATTTTGAGAACTTGGTCAATGAACTGTTGAAGTCTAATTCGCCCAAGAAGTGGTTCCGTGCTTATTTCAACCATGGCCTTATCAATTACATCTACGGGCAGAAGCGCCTGTTGCCTTGCGACATGAGTTTCGACACGTTCTTCATAGACCCGTATGGCGACGTGATGCCTTGCAACGGGACGAAAGACAAGGAGGTGATGGGCAACCTGAACCGGCAGACGTGGGATGAATTGTGGAACAGCCCCGAGGCGGAAGCCGTACGCCGCAAAGTGCGTTGTTGCGACCGTAATTGTTGGATGATTGGTTCGGTGTCTCCGGCGATGCACAAGTATATCGCCACGCCTGCCTTATGGGTGGCCAAACATAAGCTAAAGTCGCTTTTAGGCATGAAGTATTCCATGTATGAGAATCCTGTATGCTGTGATTACCGTGACGGAAAAGTGACGAAAGAGCAGCTTGACCGTTTGTCTACGTGTGACATGAATGCGGAAATCAACAACGGTCTTTCTGATGATTCCAAAGAGGCTTTGAAAGGCAAACGGGGCGAGGACATTGTGAATGCCGACGTAGCGGGGCAAGGTTATGAGACTACAACGGCAGAAACAGACAGAAATATTGAAATCAAATGATATTCCGAAGGTAACCTCTTAGCGTGTTTAATGTTTCCTTTTGCCTGTCAGCCAAAGCCAAAGGGCAGAAAGGCACGCCAACGACAGGATGCCGACATATTGGAGTGTTTCTTTGATTCGGGTGGCAAATGCTCTCATGAGTTCTTGAAGTTGTGGTAATGGGGTGTAAAAGTAATGAATTATTTTCAAAGCGGATGATAAAATGAAGAAAATAGTGGTAACCGGCACTCGCGGCATTCCCGGTGTCATGGGTGGGGTGGAGACGCATTGTGAGGAATTGTTCCCGCGCTTGGCGGAACGAGGATGGGACGTGACAGTGGTGCGACGCTCCAATTATGTGGAGGATGGCCTGAAGGAGTGGAAGGGTGTTCGGCTCGTCACGCTTCCTTCTCCCAAGAAAAAGTCGTTTGAGGCCATCATCCATACTTTCCGTGCCATCAACGAAGCCCGGAGGGTGGGGGCGGACATCTTGCATATCCACGCCATCGGTCCTGCTTTGCTCGTGCCGTATGCCAAAATGTTGGGGATGAAAGTGGTATTTACACATCATGGGCCGGATTACGACCGTGATAAGTGGGGGCTTGCCGCCAAAACGATGCTGAAACTCGGTGAACGCATGGGCTGCATGTTTGCAGACGATGTCATCGTCATATCCGATGTGATTCGCAATCTGATAAGTCGAAAGTACGGGCGTACAAACCGTGTACACCTTATATATAATGGAGTGTCGCGACCGGAAGTGTGCGATTTTCCTGAATATTTCGAGGAACTGGGTATCGAGAAAGGGAAATACGTTTTGGGTATGTGCCGCTTCGTCCCCGAAAAGAACTTGCATCATCTTGTGCAAGCATTTGCCCGGATGAAAAACACCGGGGGAATCAAATTGGTCCTTGCCGGCGATACGGATTTTGAAGACGACTATTCCCGGTCGTTGAAAGAAGCGGCCAAAGCAAATGGGGTAGTGTTGACCGGTTTTGTCAAAGGACGTAAACTCCATTCCTTGTTGACCCACTGCCGCTGCTACTGTTTGCCGTCAAGTCACGAGGGCCTCCCGATAGCCTTGCTTGAAGCTATGAGTTATGGCGTAGAGGTCGTAGTCAGCGACATCCCTGCAAACCTTGAAGTAGGTTTGGACAAGGGTTGCTATTTTCCGGTAGGAGATGTAGAGGCGTTGGTACAAAAACTGGACAAGATAGCTGCTTTGCCTTTAAAACATACAGACTACGGCATGTCGAAATACGATTGGAACCGGATTGCCACACAAGTGTCGGAAGTCTATCTTACCTTGACAACAGGAAACTCAGGAACGCGCCCATGACCTTATCCCTGTCGGCAGCATATTTGATACACTCGAAAGGGAATCCCAACGTAATCGCACGGTAGTCTTTCCCTTGATAAGCCACGGCTGCCGAATAATTGGTTGGTGTATATAATAAGATGGAAAACGCTTCGGGAAGGGGTATCAGGCAGTCTGCATGTGTAACGGCATAGTGTTGGGAGTTGAGTTCCGTGTACAAATGAAGGGTGGTATTCATTCCTGTGGCTTGAGAATAGGCATCCAAGGTGACTGGAGCGTATGCGTCTATTTTCAGCGTATTGCGCAGGAAGTCTGCATTTTCCTTTTGCTTCTGGTCCCGGGCTATATAGGCACCGCTCACCAACAGGCTGCCACGCATGCGGGTAAATTCTTGTAACGCACTACATAAAGCAGGTGTCAATGACGGATACGGCCGGGTACTGTATCCGTCATTTTTTTGCAATCCCAAAATCAAATCCACGATGTTGTATTCGTTTAAGTCCACAGACTGCGCCTCTACCGCCGCACGGGAAACGGATGCAAACGAATATCCGCCAGCAGTGGCTATGGCTTCACCATGCGTGCGGCTATGGTCGAATGTATTTCCCGCTATCATCTTGCCTTCAAGTTCATTCCCGCTGAAGCCCCACGCGCTCTTGGGGTTCAGTTCTGTGTTGAATACGATTTGCCGACCGCAGAATCCGGGAGAGCGCATATAAGGAACACCGGGATCCGCTGACAGGTCGAATCCCCGGGTCGAATCCGTCAGAATAACCTGTGGTCCGGCCACCCTCTGAAAGCCGTCGATAATCAGGACTTTGGCAAAGGCATTCTTGGCTATCATGGCCGACAGTTCCTCCGAAGGAAAACTCTCTCCACCGTCGTTCACGGCTGTCACTTTGAACGAATAAATCACATTCTCCTCCGCACGGAACGAGAACCGAGGCTCATGTACAAATATACCATTGTCGTAACCGTTCTCTCCCTGCTTGGTATACACGACATAGCCTTTGGGAGTGGCAGAAGGTTCCAACGTATCTTGCCCAGGTGTCCAGGTTAATGTTATTTCTTTTTCATCCGGGTTCAAACGGGTCTGGAAACAAGTGATGGGAAGGGGCTGTACGACATAATCTGCCTCATGTTGATAGGATGTATATTTCAGAACCCCTTTATATATGGCTCGTGCCAAATTGAATTTGAATGCAGGATCGTGCCCCAAGGCCATATCCCGGAAATTCTGGTGGGACAACATTTCCAATATCATGGCCGGAACTTGTGGCTCGCGCGTTTCACTGTAATTCCGGTCGAACATTTGGCGTCTTTTCCATTGTCCGTAAAGTCGGTTCAAATCCTCGTCCACTTGCGTCATGACCACATCGCATAGCTCACGTGATGCCAATCGCGACATTCCGGTCGCAAACATCCCTTCATTAAAATCCGTGGTATAAATGCCTAATGTACCGACAAAAGTACTGTCGGGTGCTATACCGGCATCGCTATGAAGCGCGATGGCCATTTCAATCGGTACGTGCAATCCGCTGTCGGCCGGAAAATAAGAAGAACCTCCGGCCAGATAGTTCGTCATATATGAACGGACATTGATGTCATCGCTATAATCGTTTGTCCCGTTTTTACCGCTGTATACGGAATAAGGCATGCCGCTCCATTGCGCATTGTAGCGGGCACCTTCCAAGTACCTCGGGAAACCGCTTACGACTTCCTGCAAAGAATCTCCACGGGCAATGTTTCCCATTCCGCCTCCGAAACGTACGGCATCTGCTGTCACCGTTCCGCGATAGTTGCTCAGATTGCTTAAACTGACATAGTTGGAATGGGGCTGGTCTTTGTCGAAATCAAACGTTCCGAGATAAACCCAAGTCCCTCCTCCCATTCGCTGGTTGACTTTGAAGGTCGTAGACACACCTTGGTGACGAACCACATAATGGGCATCGGAAACACTCGTAGGTAAAGTCGCGTATGAAACATATACGGCATAACGTCCGGATTCAGGTACGTCAGGTGTCCAACGTATTTCGGAAGCCTGGCTTTTTCGGGTTACCGTATGGGTACTGCGCACCGTCCCGTCCGTAAAAGGGTTCTCACCGTCAAGGTAAGTCCGTTTGAGTTGCGCAAATCCTACACCACCGTTTTCCCAAGCATATTTGTTTTCATGTTCTGAATATGTTCCACCCGAATCCCGGGTGTCATTATCCACTATTACTTCGTGGGGCTGCCAATCCCTTTCACGGGGTGTAAAGACGTATGCCCCGGCGTTTTCCAACATGGGGATTAAGTAGGGGATGACTATCGTTTGAGTGAACAAATCTTCAGTCGTGCAATACAAATACGGTCGTTGCCATGTCCACTCTTTTTGGTCGTTCTTGTAATAACGTCCATGACTGGCCCAAACAGACAAATGGCGTTGTTGCATACCTTTCGTGATAGGATAGGGGCGTTGCGTCCGTTCCACCCACGGTGCTCCGCTATACAAAGCCTGCTCCCATTTCTTTTGAACTTCCGATGGAGCTCCGCTCATGTCCGTAACAAGATTCTCTATGGAGATTCCGTTGCCATATATAATAATAGTATAAGCATTGTATGGCGCAGGAAGCAAACGTTTTACGTCGCGATAGATACCTTTGACCTTATCCCTGCTAAAAGACTGTCCGGCAAAGAGTTCATTCAGATAAATCTCTACCGTCCGCACAGAAGCATCCACTTTAACCCTTTCTATCTTACAGCGGTCGGTAGCCGTAGTATAAGATGTTTGATAGTCAGAGAAATAAACCCCTAATCTGGATTTTACTACTTTCTCTCCACTCTGTGAATATACGGAAAGTCCCAGCAAGAATGCTCCCGCCAGGACCATAAGTCTTTTCTTCATACTTACCATTATTTTAATCCGGTTGCGAACTTTTCAGGATGCCGCCCTGTGAAATCTTTAAAGTATGCTTTAATGTCGTTCATTTGTTTATCTATATTTCCGTTGGGGACGACTACTTGCGTGCAACGTATGGTTTTGGTCGGATAATCAATTCCATACAATAAAATGGGCAGCCCGGCCTTCAAGGCGATATAATAGAACCCTTTTTTCCATTCTTCCGTACGTGAACGAGTGCCTTCCGGAGTGATGCAAAGGTGAAATATATCCCGTTCCCGAGCCACTTGTGCCAACTGGTCCGTCATACTCATCTTCTTACTCCGGTACACTGGAATTCCCCCCAACCATCGCATTAAGATTCCCAAAGGCCAGAAAAACCATTCGCTTTTCATCAGGAAGTCACAACGAAAATTCATCGCACGACTATAAAGCACTCCCAACAAAAAATCGAAATTACTTGTATGAGGTGCCAACGCAATGATGTATTTATCTCCCATGGGAACCGTCACGTCGACTTTCCATCCCATCAGCCTGAACAGGAGGAAACTGCAAAAACGTCGGCTCATTTAGCAAAGCTGGCTGATAGTGCTGACAATGTCGCTGACCTGTGCATTGAAATCCATGCGCAGCTTTTTGTAGAATCCTTTTACGTTTCCCGGTTCCGTATGACTGATCCTGCTGACAAATTCATCATGCATCAACAATATGCGGGTCATTACGTTATCCACATCTTCTTGTTTTATATCTACTTTGTAATGCGTCAACGCTACACATTCCGCAAACAGTTCACTACAGATATAGTTGATATTCTTTTTTAATGTTCTTCTTTTAGCCATATTCTTTAATCTCAAATTATGATGTAAATTAGTAACTTGGACAAAGATACGCAAAGTTGACGATATCGGGAAATTTTATAGAAGAAAATAAACTGTATGTTTTTGGGGTGAGAGTTTCTTCATTCCGACAAAAAACATTAATTTTGTGTGCTGAAAATGCTTTTCAACAATTAATTAGAATCACAACATGGAAAAAAGTGCATTGCAAATTGCAAGAGCGGCTTATCAGCCCAAGTTACCCAAAGGATTGCAGGGTAACGTATCTGTAAAGGAAGGCGCACCCACGCAGTCTGTGGCCGACCAAGAGGAAATCAAGAAATTATTCCCGAACACTTATGGAATGCCTCTTATTGAGTTCGTTCCGGGCGAGGCCCAGTCTTACGCCCCGTTCAACGTCGGTGTAATTCTTTCCGGTGGCCAGGCTCCCGGCGGGCATAATGTCATTTGCGGCTTGTTCGACGGTATTAAAAGACTGAACCCGGAAAGCAAGTTGTATGGCTTTATTTTGGGTCCCGGTGGACTGGTGGACCACAAATATATGGAATTGACGGCTGACATCATAGACCAATATCGCAATACGGGCGGTTTTGACATGATCGGTTCCGGACGTACCAAACTCGAAAAAGAGGAACAGTTCGAAAAGGGACTTGAAATCATCAAGGAATTGGGTATTAAAGCCATTGTCATCATCGGTGGCGACGACTCTAATACGAACGCTTGTGTCTTGGCTGAATATTACGCAGCCAAGAAATGCGGTGTGCAGGTTATCGGCTGTCCGAAGACCATCGACGGCGATTTGAAGAACGAACAGATCGAAACTTCTTTCGGTTTCGATACGGCTTGCAAAACGTATGCAGAGGTTATCGGCAACATCCAACGCGATGCAAACTCTGCCCGTAAATATTGGCATTTCATCAAATTGATGGGACGTTCGGCTTCTCACATCGCTTTGGAATGCGCTTTGCAGTGCCAACCCAACGTTTGTATCGTATCGGAAGAGGTGGAAGCCAAAAACCAAACTTTGGATGATATCGTTACTTATATTGCTCAAGTTGTAGCCGACCGTGCGGCCGATGGAAACAATTTTGGTACGGTATTGATTCCGGAAGGCTTGATTGAGTTCATCCCGGCTATGAAGGCTTTGATTGCCGAATTGAACGACTTGTTGGCAACTCCGGAAGGTGCTGCATTGGCTAAAGATCAGCAACGCGAATGGATTTTGAATAAGCTTTCTGCAGCAAACAAGGCTGTATACGAATCTCTTCCTTTGGGAGTAGCGGCTCAGTTGACCATGGAACGTGACCCGCATGGAAATGTACAGGTTTCACTGATCGAAACGGAAAAGCTGTTGTCTGAAATGGTGGCCAACAAGTTGGCTGCATGGAAGAAAGAAGGTAAGTTCAACGGCAAGTTCTCAGCTTTGCATCATTTCTTCGGCTATGAAGGCCGTTGTGCAGCTCCTTCCAACTACGATGCGGACTATTGCTATGCTTTGGGTACAAGTGCCGCCATGTTGATGGCTAACGGCAAGACCGGTTATATGGCTATTGTGAAGAACACGACGGCACCGGCTGCTGAATGGATTGCCGGTGGTGTGCCCATCACCATGATGATGAATATGGAGAAACGTAATGGTGAGATGAAACCGGTCATCAAAAAGGCATTGGTTCGTTTGGACGGTGCTCCGTTCAAGGAATTTGCATCAAGACGCAACCAATGGGCTCGTGAAACTTGTTTCGTATATCCCGGTCCTATACAGTATTTCGGTCCGACCGAGGTCTGCGACCAAGCTACCAAGACGTTGCAATTGGAACAAGCTAAGTAATTCATTTATAGATATGCAAGTCCCTTTATCCGTCGATGAAGGGACTTGTTATTTTTCTGAATAAAAGGATAATAGAGACCGTTTCTATCATGTGTGCACAAACGCCGCAAACTATAAAAAACAAAAAAACGATTGTTCAGAGGGGAAGCCGTAAGAAAGTGGATAGCACTCCCACAGCACGTAGTCCTAAGAGAAAAACCGTTTCGCGCAAGAAGCAAAAGAAAAAAGGGACAAGCAAATGGTTGTTTTTCAAACGCTGGCCGTCGTGGGCGATATGGGTAGGAGCATTGTCTTTGGGAATAGCTTATATACTTTTCTTTTATTATTTCTTTGTTGGTCCTTATTCATTCCGTTGGAAAGCCATCTATGGGGATCCTGTATACCCTGAAGGTTTTGACGTGCACGGCATTGATGTTTCTCATTATCAGGAGAACATAGATTGGGAACGTTTGCGCAACGCCAGCTTGAATTCATCCCCTGTCAGTTTTGTCTTCATTAAGGCGACCGAAGGTACGACACTATTGGATGACAATTTTAACCTAAACTTTTATGAAGCAAAGCAAAATGACTTTATAAGAGGAGCTTATCATTTCTTTTTGCCGGATGTGGATGCCCAAAAACAAGCTCGGTTTTTCTTGAAACAAGTACATTTGGAACCCGGTGACCTACCTCCTGTTTTAGACGTGGAAAAGGCAGGACGGCTAACGGAAACACAGCTCCAAAAGGCTGTAAAGACGTGGCTGGATATTGTAGAAAAAGAATATGGCGTGAAACCCATTATTTATACGGGATACAAATTCAAATTGCACTATCTGAATACTCCCGCATTCGATGAATATCCTTATTGGATAGCGCACTATTATGTGGAGAATTTGGAATATAAAGGAAAATGGAATTTCTGGCAACATACGGACTGTGGAAAAGTTACCGGAATCAAAGGGAATGTAGACTGCAATATCTTCAACGGGTCGTTTGAAGACTTGATGAAACTGACCATACCGGAACAGGAAGACAATTATACCGACCCTGAAGATTCGTTATAAAGAAAAATAAAGCCGCCGGAAGTCCTACAGACATTACCGGCAGCCCCAGATTCATATCGCTTATTACAAACGTTCGAATAAAAGCGTAGCCCAGTTCTCTTTTTCCGTATGGTTGAGGTAGCTCAGCCCCAAGCTTTTCGCTTTTTGCACAAGCAAAGGTATATCTTCTACATAAAAACCGCTGAGAATCATTTGGCTTCCCGCATGCATAACCGATACGAACGATGGCAAGTCGGCTAAAAGAATATTCCGGTTGATATTGGCCAGAATCAAGTCGAAAGCGTCTTTTCCTTGTAATATGGAGGCATTCCCTTCAACCACTTCCATGTTTTTCACACCATTCAGCAACATATTCTCTTTCGTATTGTCCACACTCCAACGATCTATATCGTAAGCCCACACCGATTTTGCCCCTTTCAAAGTACAGAAGATACCCAGTACTCCCGTTCCGCACCCGGCATCCAATACGGTTTTATGTCCGAGGTCCATCCCGAGCAAACGTTCCAATATCATGCCCGTAGTGTGATGCGTACCGGTACCGAAAGCCTGATGAGGATCTATCACGATATCATATTCGGCAGGAGACAGATTATGATGCTCCGGGCTATGAATCAGAATACGGTCGGCGATTCGGACCGGTTCAAAGCCGTTGCGTTCCCATTCCTCGTTCCAATTCTTATCCTCCGCTTCCGCCAATCGGTAGGTCACTTTCACCCCGTTCATGGGAAATATGTCTGTCAAGCTATCCAATACGGAACGCTCGAAAAGTCCGGTTTGCACATATCCTTTCACCCCCTGTGGAGTATCTACAAAGCTTTCCAAACCGGCATCGGCCACCAATGCCATCAAGATGTCGGCTGCATCCCTGCTATAAGGGGATATAATGAAATCCAATTCCAAATATTTCATATTGTTTATTTTATGTCGAGAATCTATTGGTTCTGCAAAAATAGCAAAAAAAGAGTTATATACTAAACTTTATTCTCGTTTCCGTATTGTCCGACAACCGAGAAAAAGTTATATTTGCATATAATATAGGTAAAGGAGGAAAGACAATGAAAAACAGAATATTATTTTCACTCGTCGTTGCAGTGATTCCGTTTTTTAGCTTTGCACAAATAGATGACATGTATTTTGTTCCCCAGAAAGAAACGAAAGAACAGAAGGAACAACAGACAAGGTCGCAACCTTCAATGCACGCGATCTCCGAATCTGTAGCAACAACAGCATCCAACGAACATGTTCAGAATAATGCAAGAGATGTAGATGAGTACAATCGGCGATATCGTTGGGAAAATGACAGTACAGCCGCAAATGAGGAAGAGACGGCAAACGAAGAGAATGCGCGAGCCGACAGCATTCAGGGATTGGAAGAAGATTATCAATACACCAAACGAATTCTTCGTTTCAACACTCCAACTATCGGCGTTGCGGTCAGCAGTCCTTTATACTGGGACTTACGTTATGGTCCCAATTCCATATATTGGGATGTATATGATGATGGATTTTACGCATACGCTTATCCTAGCAGTTGGTATTGGGGACCTACCTTTTCCTACTCGTGGGGATGGGGATTATACAATCCTTTTTGGGGGTGGGGAGGCCCTTGGTATGCCGGATGGTATGATCCTTGGTATTGGGGACCACACTGGCATCATCCGCATTGGGGACATCCCGGTCATGGATGGTATCCATCAAGACCGGTTACTCGACCCAGTGTAAGATATCGGGAGAATAGTACACTGGCAAGAGGAACATCCCGCACTAATGTAAGAAACAGTTCTTCTGCCAGAAGAGCCATACGAAACACAGGCAACACCAACCGGCAAACCATTTCGGAGAATTCGGCACGATTTACTCCAAATCGTTCTTCAACAACTACCAGGCAATCTCCTCGTACGCGTACGACTTCAACTCCTCAACGTAACACTCAACCGTCGAGAAGTTCTAACTTCACGCCATCGACCACAAGAAGCACTTTCCGTCCGTCGGTAAGTTCCCCCAGCCGTTCCGGAGGCGGTTTCTCCCCATCCAGGGGTGGAGGAGCACGAGGCGGTCGACGTTAACAAACAAAGATAAACCATAAAAGGAAGAAATAATGAAAAGAAAAAACCTCATATTTGTAAGCGCATTGCTGGCAAGCCAGTCTATGATGGCACAGACACCATATATGAATGAGAATTATATGCCGACCGATTTAATCGGAAGTGCACGCTACGTAGGTATGGGCGGTGCATTAGGAGCATTGGGAGCCGATTTGTCTACCGCTTCTTCTAATCCGGCTGCATTGGGACTCTATCGTAGAAGTGATGCTGCTTTATCATTCAGCGTATTGACCCAGCAAGAAAAACCGGATTTAAATGCAGACATGACCCATTTGTCTTTTGATCAGATGGGATTTGTGGTAAGTATTCCGGTTATGGCTAAAAGCGTAAGATATGTTAACTTTGGAGTCAACTATCAGAAAAGAGCCAATTTCAACCAGTCATTTATCGCAGATAACGGAGCCTTGAACGGTTTGTCGCAGACGCAACAAATGGCAGACATTCTGAACCATACCCAGTATTCCACTCCTTTGGCAGACCTGATGTATAATTCCTGTCTTGTGAATCCGGAATACATACGGGATAATCAAGGTAATGTGCAGGTAGACCAAGAGGGCAATCCCTTATATGATTCCTATAATGCCTTAGCGTCCGACCGGAATAATTACGACCGTACGACGGAAGGCGGTATCGCAGGATATGATTTCAATCTGTCAATGAACATTAAAGACCGAGTGTATTTAGGTTTCACTTTGGGAGTGAACGACGTAGACTATTACAGTTACAGCACCTATCGGGAGTTCGGCACGATTTCGGACGGCCAAGGCAACTCTTACAGCGATTTCGAGAATTATTCCTTATATAATACCCAACATGTAAGTGGATATGGAATCAATGTGAAGTTGGGTGGTATATTCCGTCCCATCGGAAATTCCCCCTTCCGCATAGGTCTGGCCGTAGAAACACCGACTTTCTATCATTTGGAATCTTATTCTTCATATAGTATAGACTCTCCCATGATGGAGGATGAGAACTATGACATCTACATCAATCAAGACAGAAACGGTAAGTTTATATATACCAATTATCTTCCGGATGTAGATTTGGCAAACTTGCACATGAAAATTACCACACCGTGGAAATTTCGAGTTTCGTTAGGACATACGATTGGAACTTATCTGGCTATAGGAGCCGAATATGAATACGCTGATTACTCTAAAACGAAACAGGGGTATGAAGACTGGGACTACGACTACTGGGGCTATGGTTATTCCAGAGGAACGACACACGACCGCGATATGGATGCGTTGCACAAGTCTACGCTACGCGGAAGCCATTCTTTCAAATTCGGTATGGAATTGAATCTGACGGATAATGTCGCATTCCGTGCAGGATATAATTATTATTCCCGCATGTTCAAGGAAGAAGCGACTTTAGATCAAACAGGGCCTTCTCCGGCTTTCGGTTACCAAACTACAACAGATTATATGAATAAAAATGACGTGAATATATTCACAACAGGTTTAGGCTACCACGGAAAGCATTTTTATGCCGATATGGCTTATAAGTGTCGCATACAGTCGGGAGATTTCTATGCATTCGACGATACTTACATCACGCAAACCGGCGGTCGTCTTACTCCAGTGGATGTAAACCTAAATACCCATCAGGTATTTTTTACATTAGGATATAAATTCTGATTATAAAGGAGCAAAGTCAGACGAAAAAAATAGCAAAAAAGTTTTGCGTTTCAAAAAATATATCTAACTTTGCATCGTCAAAAAGGTTGGGGTATTAGCTCATCTGGCTAGAGCGTTTGACTGGCAGTCAAAAGGTGGCAGGTTCGAGTCCTGTATACTCCACATTTTTTTCTTATTAAGAAATAAAAAACCAAGTAAAAGACATTTATTCAATGTCTTTTTTTGTTATAATCCTCTATATTAATATATTAAAGCAATTCTGGTACAAGGTATCTTCTTTGATACATATAGTATTTCTTTATTCGGATACTCTTTTGGTATTTTATTCTTTTTTTTATTGCAAAACATTTGCATTTAAAAATCGTTTGCACTATCTTTGCTCCAGAAGATGATAAATAAATGGAAGCAATAGACAAAATAAGAGAAGCTGGATTAAAACTGACCCCACAGCGCAAAGCCGTATATGAGGCTATGATGGAGTTGCGCCATGCTCCTATTGAGGCAATTATTTCCTGCGTGCAATCAAAAGACAAAGAAATAACCCTTTCTACGGTATATCGTATACTCGATTCTTTTTATAAAGCTGGTTTGCTATCGCAAGTATACCATCCCCAAACGAACAAATGCTATTATGATATCACGGTTCATAGTCACCACCATTTGTTCTATGGGCAACAAATCGTAGATTACGAAGATCCTGAACTTACGCAATTGATACAGCAACACTTGGAAAAGAAAAATCTTGTATCGGCTGATATAGAAAAGATACAAGTACAAATCACAGTTAATAAAAGTTTAATTTAGAAATGTTTTTAAAATGAGAAGTATCACCACATTTGACTTGCAGTATGCGCACAGATTTTATGGCTTCCAAGGCGAAGCCCAGTACCTTCACGGACATACCGGTGTATTGACCATTGAAGTGGAAGACACGGTAAATGAAGGTGTAAACATGGTTTATCCATGTAACGAAATTCAGAAAGTAGCTTGGGACGTGCTTAAAAATTTTGACCATGCCCTTGTTCTTCGGGAAGATGACCCTTTATTACCGGCTATTCTCGATGTGTACGAAAAGCAAGGTATCAAGAATGGTCATCCCCAGAACAAAATGAAAGGCGAAGCATTCAAAACTCCGCTCGCTACAGCCTATCCTGACTGTCGTTTGGTAGTAACCAAGGAAACTATGACTGTAGAAGGTATGATTAAAATCGTATATGATCTCCTAAAAGAGAAATTAAATATTGCTAAGATCACCTTTACGAGCGGAGTGAATGCCGGTTCTGCCGAATTTGAAACGAAAAATAATATCGAACGTTGTCCATTATGCGGTATTACCTTAAACAAAGAGGGAGTATGTCCGAAATGTGGATATAAGAAAAAATAACACTTCAATGTTGTTTTATTCAGAGGAGGCATCGGTAACGATGTCTCTTTTTATTTAGCTTTGTAATATCTGATGCTTAGAGAACAGAAATATAAGAGTCTATCTTCTATTTTTTCCTTTATTTTTCTCCCTTTGAAAGTGAGCTTATCTAAAGGAATTTCTGTATATTTGCCTATGTAAATACTCAAAGTTTACCAACGGTTTACTCTTAAATCTCTTTGCTTATGAAAAAAGGGACATTTTTATGGTTGGGGCGAATGGGATTACCCTTGTCTTTGGCATTATGCCATATATATCCTCTCGCAGCACAGAACAAAGTGATTCTGCCGGATTCCATTCCCTGGATGTTGTCTGATTCATTAATGAGAGGAGACATACTGCAAATCGGCTATGCCACAGGAGACCGAAGAACCGTAGCCGGTTCCGTAGATCAGATTTCTGAAAAGAGAATGAACAAAGGTATGATTTCCAACCCTTTGAACTCTATTAACGGACAAGTAGCCGGTGTCAGTATGTTACCAGGAAGGGAGGCCATGCTCAACTCCGTACGTGTCCGGGGTACAACATCCCTTACCGGAGGTAATGACCCTTTGGTAATCATCGATGGCGTGTTTGCTGATTTGAGTACGTTAAGTATGATTTTTCCAGCCGACATCGAAAGTTTCACGATCCTCAAAGATGCTTCAGAAACGGCTCAATATGGCGCACGAGGTGCTTCGGGTGTCATAAAAGTAAGTACCAAACAAGGACACAGCGGAAGTTTCAGTTTGAGTTACGACGGGAATTTCAGTGTCGAGTCTATTTATAAAAACATGAAAATGCTTTCTGGAGATGCTTTCAGGAGCGTGGCGCACGAACACGGTATATCTATTTTAGATTTGGGTTATGACACGAATTTTCCAGAGGAAATTACGCGTATGGGATGGGTACAAAATCATCATGTAGCTTTCGGAGGTGGTACGGAATCCTCTTATTATCGTGCTTCTCTGGCACTTTTGAATCGAAAAGACGTAGTGAAAAGTTCGGATTACCGGAATTACATGGCCAAGATAGACATTACGCAACGGGCGTTCAATGACCGTCTGCGTTTCGACTTGGGGGTAATGGGGGCAGTACGTAAGAGCAACAATTTGGTAGATACACAAAAAACATTTTATTCAGCCGCAGCTTTCAATCCCACTTTTCCGGCCCATAAGAACGAGACGGGCGGTTGGGATCAAGTGACAACTGCCAGTTGGATTACCAACCCTTTGGCCTGGATGGAAGTAAGCGACGAAGAATCGAATGCACATTTTAATGCCCATCTGAAAATGGAGCTGGTTCTAACCCCTCATTTGGTATTTTCCGCCTTCGGATCTTACTTGTACAATGTCATAGATAACGGACAATATCTTCCTACTACCGTATGGGCACATGGACAAGCTTATCGAGGCGAACAGAAGGTGGAAGATGTGCTGGGAAACGTGATGTTGAACTTCAATCGAGCTTTTGGAAAACATAAACTGGACGCCCTCCTGTTGGGAGAAGCTCAACAACGTGTTATGTCCGGCTTCCATACGACTGTCACGAATTTCACGACCGATAAGTTTGGTTTTCACAACCTACAGGCCGGAGCCGTAAGACTATGGGAGGGGACGGGCTCTTATTATGAGAATCCTCGTCTGGCATCTTTTTTAGGACGTGTCAATTACGTGTATGACGATCGTTATGTGGCTACCGTAAACATGCGTACCGATGCTTCATCCAAGGTAGGACGCAACCATCGTTGGGGCTTTTTCCCATCGCTTTCTGCGGCTTGGATTCTGAGTGAGGAAAATTTCATGAAGTCTTTCTACTGGCTGAACAACCTGAAACTCAGATTCGGGTATGGATATTCAGGTAATCAAGATGCCATTGACTCTTACAATTCCCTCCAATTGGTGAAGCCCAATGGCGTAGTATCTTCTGGCGGTGACCCAACGGTGACGATGGGGTTGATACGCAATGCCAATCCTGACTTGCGTTGGGAGGTAAAACGTACGATGAACGTTGGACTGGATGCTGCTTTTTGGGACGGACGGGCTATTTTCACATTTGATTATTACCATTCCGTCACGGACGACATGCTGTATCAATATGATGTAAGCGTACCGCCCTTTGCCTATAATAAATTGCTGGCCAATCTGGGTTCCATGCGTAACAGCGGAGTGGAACTAGGATTCGGCTTCACTCCTTTGCGTAAAAAAGACATGGAACTGAACGTCAACGTCAATGTAACGTTCCAACGTAATAAGCTACTTTCTCTGAGCGGAATGTATAATGGAGAATATATGTCGGCTCCACAATATACACCGATTGCCGACTTAACTGGTGCAGGCTTTCATGGTGGATACAATCACATCGTATACCAAATCGTGGGGCAACCTTTGGGGGTGTTTTATCTACCTCATTGCACAGGACTCATTCAACGCGAAGACGGGACATACGCATACGAAATAGCCGACCTTGACGGGGGAGGTGTGGACTTGGAAGACGGAGGAGACCGTTACGTAGCCGGACAGGCCACTCCCAAGACTCTATTGGGTTCCAACATCAGCTTCCGTTATAAGAATGTGGACGTATCGTTGCAAATCAATGGTGCTTTCGGACATAAAATTTATAATGGAACGGCCCTGGCTTATATGAATATGGGAAGTTTTCCCGATTACAACGTAATGGCAGCCGCTCCCCAACGTAACATTTACGATCAGACTGCTACAGATTACTGGCTCGAAAATGGAAACTACGTGAATTTTGATTATTTGACTATCGGTTGGAATATCCCGTTGAAGAAATGGGGCAAATACGTGCAGCATCTGCGTTTATCGGCTTCGGTAAACAATCTGGCTACCATTACAGCCTATTCCGGACTGACCCCTATGATCAACAGTTATATCGTAGATGCCACACTCGGAGTGGACGACAAACGGAACTATCCGGTATATCGTTCTTATACCTTGGGATTAACTATTCAATTTTAAAGCATGACGACATGAGAAAGTGGATTTTATGGGCGGGATATACCCTTATTTGCTGTTATGGTTGTGCAGGATTCTTAGATGAAGCCCCGCGAGACCAGTTACCCGAAGAGGACGCTTATGACACGCCAGCCAATATATATCTGAACACTGTAGCTACCCTCTATAACTATGTGGGTGGATACGAAGACAGTCAAGGGTTGCAGGGAACCTGTCGAGGCGTATATGACTTGAACACACTGACCACAGACGAAGCCTTGTTGCCGACCCGCGGAGGAGACTGGTACGACGGCGGACTTTGGCAAGGACTGTTCCTGCACGATTGGGGAGTCAATAATGACGTGATAGCAGCTTCGTGGGAGTATCTATACAAAGTGATTGTGCTTAGCAATAAGTCGATAGAACGTCTGACGGAACTGCAGAACCGTAAGGATGCTCCTGCAGAATTGAAAAATTATGTGGCAGAAGTCAGAGCCTTTCGGGCGATGTACTACTATTATTTGTTAGATATGTTCGGGCGTGTACCTTTGGTATTATCTTCGTCTACCCCCATGAAAGATGTCAACCAAAGCGAACGTGAGGACGTATTCAAGTTTATCGTAAACGAATTGCAAGCGGCATTACCTTATCTGAATGAAGCGCACAGCAATCAAAAAGGTGAATATTATGGCCGGATGACCCGTCCGGTAGCCTGTTTCCTGTTGGCCAAGCTATTCCTGAATGTAGAGATTTACACGGATAACGACTGGACGAACGGAAGCCGTCCCTGTGGAAAAACATATCGAGTGAAAATAGGTTCCCAAACAGTGAACGCATGGCAGGCCGTACAAGCGTATTGCGATTCGATACGGGGTATGGGATACCAATTATCCTCGCGCATGGCTGATAATTTCGTGGTCTATAACGAGCCTTCGGAAGAAAATATATTTACGATACCGATGGATAAACATGCATTGCAAAACCAAATGCAATATTTATTCCGTTCCCGCCATTACAACCATGGAAAGGCTTACGGACTGAGTGGAGAGAATGGAACCAGTGCTACGATTGAAACTTTACGTACATTCGGTTACGATACCGATTCGGTAGACCATCGCTTCGAAGACAGTTTCTTTGCCGGAACGGTTTTGGACCCAAATGGCAACCCGGTGAAACTGGATGACGGAAGTACCCTGGAGTATCTACCGTGGGCCATACGCTTGGACGTATCGGCACAACCTTACGAGAAATCCGCCGGTGCACGGATGAAGAAGTATGAAGTAGACCTGAAAAGCACAAAAGACGGAAAGTTGTCGGACAACGACATCGTATTGTTTCGTTATGCCGACGTATTACTGATGAAAAGCGAGGCTAAAATAAGAAACGGGGAAGACGGAACAACCGAGCTGAACGAAGTACGGCAACGTTCTGGTATGTATCCTCGTCCGGCTACCCTTCACAATATCCTGGAGGAACGTAAGTTGGAGCTCGTATGGGAAGGATGGAGAAGACAGGATATGATTCGTTTCGGCACCTATACGCAAGCTTACACAGACCGTCCGCAACTGGAGGGTGAGTCATCAGGCTACACCACGGTGTTTCCTATCCCAGCCAAGGTGCTGTCTTTGAATCCGCGCTTATCCCAGAATCCCGGATATGAGAAGTGGTGAATTGCCTGAAAAACCTGATAGGTTAAAAAAAACAAATACGGAGAATTTTCTGTTTAAATACCTACTATTAGTTACTAAATTAATGCTACATTTGCGGCGATTTGCAATATCGAGTTTACAAAATGGCCCAAATAATCATACATCGAGGTACCGTGAAAAGCGTGAAAGGAAAACACATTTGTGTGCAGATAACCCAAGCTTCCGCGTGTTCATCTTGTGTAGCTAAAAAAATGTGTAATTCGTCGGAAAGCAAAGAGAAGCTGGTCGATATTGTCAGCTCCGAAGCATTTTCTTACCGGGTAGGAGAGGAAGTACTCCTGACCGGAAGCGTGGAAATGGGACTGACAGCCGTGTTTTGGGCTTACGGTGCGCCATTGTTGCTATTGATGGCTGTCTTGCTTGCTACTTTGCAAGTCACGACCGATGAGCCATTGGCAGCCCTGATGGCATTGGCGAGCTTGGCTGTCTATTACGGTGTGCTCTACCTCAACAAAAACAGGTTGACAAGAAAATTTTCATTTACCATTAAACACATAAAATAAACATTGTTATGAACGTGATTTTGATTGCAGTAATCATTCTGGGAGTCGTAGGGCTGGTGGCATCCATCATGCTGTATGCGGCATCCAAGAAGTTTGCTGTCGTAGAGGATGAACGCATCGGACAGGTGGCCGAAGTCTTGCCGCAAGCCAATTGTGGCGGATGCGGTTATCCGGGATGTGCCGGTTTTGCCGCTGCTTGCGTGAAAGCGGCAGACGGCGGTTCGCTCGAAGGCAAGTTATGCCCCGTAGGCGGACAACCGGTTATGGAAAAAGTAGCCGGAATTTTGGGGCTTGCAGCTACGGCCAGTACCCCGAAAGTCGCCGTTGTGCGTTGCAACGGGACTTGTGCCAATCGTCCGCGTGTGGTGGATTACGACGGAGTGCGTAGTTGCCGCGTGCAACTGTTAGCGGGCACAGGAGAGACAGCGTGTGCATTCGGTTGCTTAGGAGGCGGCGATTGTGTGGCGGCGTGCCAGTTCGGTGCACTGTGCATCAATCCGGAAACAGGGTTGCCTGAGGTGGACGAAGAACGCTGTACGGCTTGTGGTGCCTGCGTCAAGACCTGTCCGCGAAGAGTCATCGAGCTCCGGCCGAAAGGACCGAAAAACCGCCGGATGGTCGTGATGTGCGTAAACCGCGACAAGGGCGCTGTGGCTAACAAAGTTTGCAAGGCTTCCTGTATCGGTTGCGGCAAGTGCGTGAAGACCTGTCCGTTCGAGGCCATCACTCTCAACAACAATTTGGCCTATATCGACCCGGAAAAGTGCAAGTTGTGCCGAAAGTGTGAGGAAGCTTGCCCGAAAGGAGCCATCCATGCCATCAACTTCCCGCCGCGTAAGCCGAAAGTGGAGAAACCGGCTGCAACAGCAGCCCCGAAACCAGCCGATCCGGCGGCACAACCGGTATCCGCTCCCGCAGCACAGCCTGTAACCACCGTTACATCGGAAGAAAAGAAAGAAGCATAATTCATAGGATTGTCAAATTAAAAAAGAATATCGTGAAAACGTTTAAGATAGGTGGAGTTCATCCATCTGAAAACAAACTTTCCGCCACTTCTCCCATCCGCCGGGCCGGATTGCCCAAACAAGCTGTCTTTTCGCTTTATCAGCATATCGGCGCACCGGCCAAACCGGTCGTAGCCAAAGGAGATGAAGTGAAAGTAGGTATGATGTTGGCCGAGGCGGACGGTTTCGTGTCGGTTCCCGTCCACTCCTCCGTGTCCGGAAAAGTGAGCAAGATAGATGCGATTGTCGATGCCAGCGGCTACCGTCGTCCGGCCATCTTTGTAGACGTGGAAGGGGATGAATGGGTCGAGACGATCGATCGGACCCCCGATTTGGTGACATTGGGCCAACGGCCGGAGTTGACGGCCGAAGACATCGTGAACAAGGTGAAAGCGGCCGGTATTGTCGGTATGGGCGGTGCCACATTCCCCTGCCATGTGAAACTGACTCCCCCCAAAGGGACAAAAGCCGAATGCGTTATCATCAACGCCGTGGAATGTGAACCGTACCTGACAGCCGACCATCGGTTGCTGTTGGAAAAGCCGGACGAAATCCTGGTGGGAGTGGATTTGATCATGAAGGCAGTGGGTGTGAACAAAGGTTATATCGGCATCGAGAACAACAAACCGGACGCTATCGCCCTTCTGACGGAGAAAGCGAAAGCTTATTCGCATATTGAGATCGTGCCTTTGCAAGTGAAATACCCTCAGGGAGGAGAAAAGCAGTTGATTGCCGCTGTTACCGGATGTGAAGTCCCGGCACCGCCAGCATTGCCCATTAACGTAGGAGCAGTGGTGCAAAATGTAGGTACGGTTTTTGCCATCTACGAGGCGGTGATGAAGAACAAGCCCCTGTTTGAACGTGTCATCACCGTGACTGGCAAGGAAGTGCAAAACCCCTCCAACCTGTTGGCCCGTATCGGTACGCCGATGAACCAACTCATCGAGGAATGCGGCGGCTTGCCGGAAAATACAGGAAAAGTAATCGGCGGTGGCCCGATGATGGGAAAGGCGCTGATGAACCTCGACGTGCCGGTATGCAAAGGTTCTTCCGGTCTTTTGCTCATGAGCGAAAAGGAATCCCGCCGTGCGGAACCGCAGCCCTGCATCCGTTGCGCCAAATGCGTCAGTGCCTGTCCGATGGGGCTCGAGCCCTATTTGTTGGCTACGGCTTCCGCGTTGCGCAACTGGGAGTTAGCGGAAGAGAACGACATCACGTCATGCATCGAATGCGGGTCGTGCCAGTTTACCTGTCCTTCCACACGCCCGATGTTGGATAATATCCGTATGGGTAAGACTACTGTAATGGCCCTCATCCGGGCTCGTAATGCAAAATAAAAGAGAAAGATTATGGCAAAGAATTTAATTGTATCGCTGTCGCCCCATGTGCATGGACGGGATAGTGTACAAAGAAATATGTATGGAGTGTGCATCGCACTCATACCGGCTCTGCTGACCTCGTTGTATTTCTTTGGGTTGGGAGCCGCAATCGTATTGGCCACGTCGGTGGCCGCCTGCGTGTTCTTCGAGTGGGCTATAACGAAATATGTATTGAAACGCGACCGCGTAACGATAACCGACGGCTCGGCCGTCCTGACCGGACTGCTGTTGGGTTTCAACCTGCCTTCCAACCTGCCGATATGGATCATCCTCATCGGAGCGTTGGTAGCCATCGGCATCGGTAAGATGACTTTCGGCGGATTAGGGTGTAATCCCTTCAATCCGGCATTGGTGGGGCGCGTGTTCCTTCTGGTTTCATTTCCGGTGCAGATGACCACATGGCCTGTGCCCGGACAAATGGCAGCTTACCTTGATGCCGAAACGGGTGCCACTCCGCTGGCCGTCATGAAGGAAGCCATCAAGAGCGGAGATGCCTCCGTACTTCAGAAACTGCCGGACGCCATCGACATGCTCGTAGGGCAGACCGGGGGATGCTTGGGCGAGGTGAGTGCCTTGGCCTTATTGATAGGGTTGGCCTACATGTTGGCCCGGCGCATCGTGACATGGCACATTCCGGTCTCCATTCTGGCTACCGTCTTCGTACTGGCCGGACTGCTCCATCTGTACAACCCCGTTTATGCGTCTCCTGTAACAGTGTTGCTGACGGGCGGTATGGTGCTGGGTGCCTGCTTCATGGCTACGGATTACGTGACCTCACCCATGACAGCGAAGGGGCAGATTATTTATGGAGTGGCCATAGGTCTTCTCACCGTAGTCATTCGTACTTTCGGCGCATATCCAGAAGGCATGTCCTTCGCGATCTTGATTATGAACGCCTTTACGCCGTTGATTAACACCTATTGTAAACCTAAAAGATTCGGGGAGGTCGTAAAAAAATGAAAAAGTTAGAGTCTTCATTACTCAATATGGTCTTGGTGCTGACCGCCATTTCCCTCATAGCCGGCGGGACTTTGGCTTATATTAATAAGGTGACACAAGGCCCCATTGCCGAAATCAACGCAAAGAATTTGCAGGATGGCATCAAAAAAGTGATTTTGGGAAGCCAACCCGGTGATTTGAAAGTGGAAGAACCGGTTGAAGCAAACGGTTATACTCTCTATAAAACCGACAAGGGAACGGCTGTGAAAGCTGTAACCAATGGGTTTGGCGGACCACTCGAAATATTGGTAGGCTTCAACGAGGACGGCAATATTCTGGGCTATACGATTCTGGCTACGGTGGAAACCCCCGGACTGGGTGTGAAAGCCGACACATGGTTCCAGGAAGGCGGTAAGGGCAACATTATCGGACGGAATCCGGGAGAGAAGGAACTGGCCGTATCCAAAGACGGCGGAGACATCGACGCCATCACGGCGTCTACCATTACCAGCCGGGCTTTCCTGAATGCCGTGAATGCCGCTTATCAGGCGTTTAAAGGAAATACCAGCGATGCAGCGAGCGGAGCCAGCGTACAGGCCGGACGGGTGGAAAACGCAACCGGAACCGGAAGTGATTCTATTCATTAAAGAAAGGAGGGACGTAATATGAATAATTTTAAAGTGTTGATGAACGGTATCATCAAAGAAAACCCGACGTTTGTACTTCTTCTGGGTATGTGTCCCACTTTGGGTACGACTTCTTCCGCATTGAACGGTATGTCGATGGGATTGGCCACAACATTCGTGCTCGTATGTTCCAACGTGGTAATTTCTTTAATTAAGAATTTGATTCCCGACATGGTGCGTATTCCGGCATTCATTGTCGTTATCGCATCTTTCGTAACCGCCTTGCAAATGTGCATGCAGGCATTCGTACCCGACATTTATGCCACATTGGGCTTGTTCATCCCTTTGATTGTGGTGAACTGTATCATTCTGGGACGTGCCGAAGCATTTGCCAGTAAAAACGGAGTGGTGCCTTCGTTTTTCGATGGAGTGGGAATGGGGTTAGGATTCACAATCGCCTTGACTGTCCTCGGAGCCGTACGCGAGATTTTGGGAACGGGTAAAATCTTCGGTCTGGAAGTTTGGCCGGAAGACTACGGCATGCTGATGTTCGTGTTGGCTCCCGGAGCTTTCATCGTATTAGGTTACTTGATTGCCATTGTGAACAAACTGAAGAAAGCGTAATTTGTAAACTTAGAACAATATGGAAGCAATATATCAGTATTTAATCGTTTTCATTACCGCCATATTTGTCAACAACGTCGTGTTGTCACAAATCCTCGGTATTTGTCCGTTCCTCGGCGTATCCAAAAAAATCAATACGGCCTTAGGCATGTCGGGCGCGGTGGCGTTCGTTTTGGTGCTCGCCACACTGGTGACTTACTTGTTGCAGTATTATGTTTTGAATCCGCTCAACCTCGGCTACTTGCAGACCATAGCTTTTATCCTGGTCATTGCGGCATTGGTGCAACTGGTGGAAATCATCCTGAAAAAGGTTTCCCCTTCGCTCTACCAAGCTTTAGGGGTATTCCTACCTTTGATTACTACCAATTGTGCCGTCCTCGGTGTGGCCATATTGGTTATCCAAAAGGAATTCAATCTGATGATGGGCGTATGGTATGCCCTAAGCACTGCGTTGGGCTTCGGACTGGCTTTAGTCATTTTCGCCGGCATCCGCGAGCAACTCAACCTCGTGTCCGTACCTAAGGGGATGCAGGGCATGAGCATCGCGTTAGTCACCGCCGGTCTATTGGCCATGGCATTTATGGGTTTCAGTGGAGTAGACAACGGATTGAAGGCATTTCTGAGCCTCTAATCTGCCACGTTTTTTCAAAACCGATACGACCTGCAAAGAAAATGCAGGTCGTATCGGTTTTTTATAGCCTAAAATTATACAACGTATAATTAAATTTAGTACATTTGCTACTGTTACAAAAACAAAAAATCGAAGCTTACTAATATGAAAGAGACAATTTTAGTGACAGGCGGTACCGGATTCATCGGTTCACACACGACGGTGGAACTCCAGCAGGCTGGTTATGACGTGGTCATCGTGGACAACCTCTCGAATTCACGTGAAGATGTATTGGATGGTATCGAAAAGATTACCGGCATTCGTCCGGCTTTTGAGAAAGTAGACTTGCGCGATTTCGACGCCACCGAGTCCGTATTCAAAAAATATCCGAAAATTAGCGGTATCATTCATTTTGCAGCGAGCAAGGCTGTAGGTGAAAGCGTACAGAAACCGTTGCTGTATTATCATAACAATATCGTTTCCCTGATTAATCTGTTGCAGTTGATGCCGAAGTATGATGTGAAGGGTATCATCTTCTCTTCATCATGTACCGTATACGGCCAGCCGGATGTGCTACCTGCGACAGAGGAGACCCCCATCAAAAAGGCGGAAAGCCCATACGGTAATACCAAACAGATTAACGAAGAAATCATCGCGGACACCATCAAGAGCGGTTCTCCGATAAAGGCTATCTTGCTGCGTTATTTCAACCCGATCGGTGCACATCCCACGGCATTTATCGGCGAAATGCCGAACGGTGTGCCTCAGAACCTGATTCCCTATCTGACGCAAACGGCCATGGGTATCCGTAAGGAATTGAGTGTGTTCGGAGACGATTACGACACGCCGGACGGCTCTTGCATCCGCGATTATATTTATGTGGTGGATTTGGCTAAGGCACACGTTTGCGCCATGACGCGCATCATGGAAGACCAGACCACCGAACCGGTGGAGGTTTACAACATCGGTACGGGTACGGGTACTTCCGTGCTTGAATTGATCAACGCTTTTGAGAAAGCTACCGGTGTGAAATTGAACTATAAGATCGTAGGACGCCGTGCCGGTGATATCGAAAAGGTGTGGGGCAACGTGGACAAAGCCAACAAAGTGTTGGGTTGGAAAGCCGAGACCCCATTGGAGGACGTGTTAGCCTCTGCCTGGAAATGGCAATGCGTGTTACGCGAAAAAGGAATAATGTAAATAGATTAAGGACACAGAAAACGCTTTATGCGTAATTGCACATTAATCCGGTTGGTATTTCCAATATGTGAATAGTCGGGAATGTCACGCTTTGAACTATTTAAGGCAGGTTAGTGTGCAGAATAGTTTTGTCGTGTTTTATTTTGTGTTTGTGTTGTTACTCTCTTCCGACGTGAGTCGGAAGAGAGCTTTTTTAAATTAAACCGCGACATGATGAAACTTACATACAAAAATCATTCTGCGGCAAACGGTTTTTCATTTGCCGCAGAACGGCGTTTCGTTTGGCGCAAGGTGATTTTGGATGCGTAAGAGGTTGAAAACCAATAAAAACAAGTTCGTATAAAATGTCTACAAACGAAAGATGCCGATTATCCTATATATGGATTGTGGGCTTTTTCAAATCCTACTTCGGTGTACGGCCCGTGCCCGGGATAGACACGGGTATCTTCCGGCAGAGTAAACAGCTTGTTCCTGACGCTCTCGCACAAGGCTTCACTGTCCCCGCCAGGGAAATCCGTTCGTCCAACGCTGCAATAGAACAAAGTATCACCGACAAATACGGCTTTTTCTGCGGCACAGTAAAAACAAATACCTCCGGGGGTATGTCCGGGAGTGCTCAGGACGGTCAACGTGTGATGTCCGAACGAAATGTCATCCCCCTCCGTCAAGTAACGTGCAGCCGCCGGAGTAAGCCCTTCTTTCATCACCTGTGCCAACGGTCCGAATATCTCCGCTCCCATACCTTTATATATAGGTTCGTCCGCCCGGTTGAACTCCGGACCGACATGAAAGGTCTCCCACATGAAGGCGGCCCCGAAACAGTGGTCGTAGTGCATGTGGGTACAAAGGTGATGCCTGACCTGTAAACGACGGTCTTCAATATAATCCGTAATCCGCCTGCGGTCGTCATCGGTAAGGGCGCCACAATCTATGACGACGGCTTCACGGGTGTCGTCGCTCACGACGTAGCAGTTCTCTTCCAGCATGTTTACCGGAATTTTTTTTATGTCCAGCATCTTTCCTGTCTTTTAAAGTGAAACGTACACCACTTTCTTGGTGGCAAAATATTCTTCCGTAAAGAACTCTTTCAACGGAGTGACCATTGTGCGGTTCTTCACCGGGTTCGTCTCTTTCTCCAATTCGCCACCCTTCAGGCAGATAAGGCCGTTGGGGATGGCGTTGTGCTGCACGGGGGAAATGTTCTTACGGACAATCTTGACCAAATCTGCCAACGGCATGACGGCGCGGCTTACCACGAAATCGAATTTGGCCTTCTCTTCCTCCGCCCGGCAATGGCGGAAAGTCACGTTCTCCAACCCGAGTTCCCGGGCCACTTCCATGCAAACCTTGATTTTCTTGCCGATGCTGTCCACCAGATGGAAATGGCAGTCGGGGAACATGATGGCGAGGGGGATTCCCGGAAATCCGCCTCCCGTCCCCAAATCCATAATCTCAGTGCCGGATTTGAAACGAGTGAATTCGGCAATTCCCAAGGAATGCAATACATGATGTTCATACAGATTGTCGATGTCTTTCCTGGAAATGACATTGATTTTAGCATTCCAATCATGATAGAGCACGTCCAACTGACGGAATTGTTCTGTTTGTTTTTCCGAAAGTTCCGGAAAGTATTTTAAAATCAGCTCCATATATCTTTATTTTTTATTTCGTATGGGTTTCCAACCTACTGTACGGCAAAGTCAGCCTGATAGCCCCGACTTCGTACGCAGCTATCTCGTCGGCATTGTAAATGAAAGTAATACCTTCTTTTCCCAGTTCATAATTCAAGGGAATGTAAATGTCGGTAAGCCGCAGTATGCCTTTATCCTGCAATTCCTTCCGGTTGCGGCAACCGTACGTTCTCAGGAGTTCGTCTGTTAGCAGGGAAGGAAGCAAGGCCAAGGAAGCAGGAGGCAACACGTCCTCCAACTTCACCAACTCACCCGTTTCTGTATCGAAATTCAAACATTGCTCCTCCCGGTACTCGCGTGCTCCTCCCTCGTACTTTACTTTATGAATCAGATAACACAAATATCCGTTCAGTCCGTCTTTGTGTTCCGTGGCCATCCGGTATTTGTAATCGTACCACGAGGAGTTGATGCCGCTTTGCCGGTCGGCTTTGTACAAATCGGTCAAATCTCTCCGGTATTGCTCCGCGTACGTCAGACAGAACGAATCGGCAGCCGAGGCGAACGAACGGTGCATTCCTCCAAACAGATGAAAGGCAATGGTCCGGTTCATGTTCCGGGCGGCACGGGTCGTGTCGTTTATCTCGTCCGCCTCTATGATAACTTTACATGCAGGCGAGTGTTCGCTGCTGTCCAATGGTACGGTCTTCTCAACTTTCAATTGCTGAAAGGACAACGAACAACCTCCATCTTCACCTCGGCATGCACATAAAAAAGCCATGGCAAAAGCAAGGCCGTATATATATTTACTCATCTTTCCGTATTTCATCCCAAAAGCCTGTTATGAATGCAAAGGTAGTGAAAGGCGGGCGCAGAGGCAAATGAAAACGCAATTTTCTGATGGAACCGTACCGGGCTACCTCTTGTCGGCTTCCACCTTTTACGCAACATATCGCTTTTACCGATAAATCATAAGACAAATGCTTTTTGTAGCAAAAATACGATGGATTTCTGAAAAAATATTCGTACTTTTGGACACTATATAACAAGCGATAAACAATGATACCGGACTTCCAATCCTGCATGCTGCCTTTTCTTCGGAAATTAGAAGACGGCAGCGTCCATTCAATGACAGAAATACAAAACGCACTTATCAGAGAGTTTCATCTGACGGAAACCGATGTAAAGGAAATGTTACCCAGCAATAGGACCACGCGTTTCAGAAGTAACGTAGGATGGGCCAAAACCCACATGCAAAAAGCCGGTTTGCTGGAAACTCCTCAACGTGCACAATATAGAATTACGGAGGCGGGATTGCGCCTGTTGCAAACTCGTCCGGAGCATATTAATATGAAATTGCTTTTCAACTATCCGGCTTATAAGGAATGGATAGCTTTATCCAACAGAAACAGTGAACCGAAGCGGAACTCCAAACAGGAATCTGAGTGTGTCATACAGACACCGGACATCATCATGGAAGAGGAATATAAGAAGTTACGCAATATACTGGCGCAAGATTTGTTGGAGCGTATCTTAAAAAAAGACCCGGGCTTCTTCGAAGCCTTGGTTATCAAATTACTGGTAGCGATGGGATACGGCGGTTCCTTAAACGAGGCTGCGGGCATGGTGGTAGGAAAGAGTGGGGATGAAGGCATAGACGGTATCATCAAAGAAGATAAACTCGGTCTGGACAACATTTATATCCAGGCTAAACGTTGGAATAACGTAGTGGAGCGTCCCGAAGTACAAAAATTTGTCGGTGCTTTGGCCGGCAAAGGAGCCACCAAAGGGATATTCATTACCACATCCTCGTTCAGTCGGGGAGCACGGGAATTTAAACCGCAGAACAATATCAAAATCGTGCTGATAGATGGGAATCAACTGTGTGAATACATGATAGATTATAATATCGGGGTGTTTACTGCCAACACCTTTGAGGTGAAACGAATAGATATCGACTTTTTCGAGTCGGAAGAATGAAAATAAAAGGAAATAAGTGAACGTCGGACAAAATTACCTGTAAGCATGGAGATAATGCGTTTGAACGGGGTGGATGCCAGACTGTATCCGCTTGTGGGACCGTTGGTCATGAACCCGGCCATTTTAAGACAGAACAATAATTATCCCTTTAAAACCTCCAACCGTTACTTGTGGTATATCGCCATATCGGACGGAGTAATCGTCGGATTTATCCCCTTGAAGAAAAATGAAAAGAGTTACCATATAGATAATTATTACATACAAGGAGACCGTACGGAAACGATTGATGCTTTGTTGCATCGTGTCATCGACGATTTAGGAACCGACTCTTTACTGACGGCCTTGGTGCATAAACGTCATACGGAAGCTTTCCGTCAAAATCATTTCCGAACGGATAAACAACTGACTCTTTATGATAAAATGGAGTATATTCCTGTCCCTGAAATATGATACGCCAGTTAAATGTATACGAAGCCACGCAACGGAGATTAAAAATCATTTTTGATTATTTCGACTATGTATATGTATCCTTTTCCGGAGGTAAGGACAGCGGCGTGCTTTTAAACTTATGTATCGACTACCTCCGAAAGTATGAACCGGGCCGGAAACTTGGAGTATTCCACATGGATTACGAGGCACAGTACCGGCAAACTACGGAATATGTGGAACAAACCATGGCTTCCCATCCTGATATTCTGGAGGTATACCACTGTTGCGTTCCTTTTAAAGTTTCCACTTGCACTTCCATGTACCAATCCTATTGGCGTCCGTGGGAGGAGAGCAAGCGTGACATCTGGGTTCGGGAAAAGCCCAAAGATTGTTATACGGCCAAAGACTTCGACTTTTTCAACGAGGAACTATGGGACTATGATTTCCAACACCTTTTTGCCCCATGGTTACGTATGCAAAAGAAATGCAAGCGTGTCTGTTGCTTGGTGGGAATACGCACGCAAGAGAGTTTCAACCGATGGAGAAGCATACACAGTGACAGAAACTACAAACGTTTGGCCTATTATAAATGGACTCACAGGCTCGACCATCACATATACAACGCATATCCCATTTACGACTGGAAAACCACGGATATCTGGACTGCCAACGGAAAATTCCAATGGACATACAACCATTTGTACGACTTGTACTATCAGGCCGGAATTCCTATCGCTCACCAGCGTGTGGCCAGTCCGTTTATTTCCCAAGCCATCTCGGCGTTGAAAGTTTATCGTATCATCGATCCGGACACTTGGGGAAAAATGTTAGGCAGAGTCAACGGAGTAAACTTTGCAGGTATGTATGGCCGTACCATGGCAATGGGGTGGAGGATGATTAAATGTCCTCCCGGCTTTTCTTGGCAAGAATATATGTATTTCCTCTTAGACACGCTCCCGGAATCCACTCGGCAGAACTATCTCAACAAACTGGACGTAAGCATCCGTTTCTGGCGCAAGCGGGGAGGATGCTTGAGTGAAGAGACGATACAAAAGTTACGCGAAGCCGGTGTGGATTTTACACTCGGAGAGAAAACGGCCTACCATACGGACAAGCAGCCGGTAAGAATGGAATATCTGGACGACATCGACATCCCCGAATTTAAAGAGATACCGACCTATAAACGCATGTGTATCTGTATATTGAAAAACGACCATACGTGCAAATACATGGGATTTGCACAGACCAAACAGGAAAAAGAACAGCGCGAAAGAGTAATGAAGAAATATAAATCGTTAGAACATGGACAAATATAAAAGCCCTGTATACAATATTATTGCGGTACCCATCGAGAAGGTGGTGGCGAACGAATATAACCCTAACATAGTGGCTCCTCCTGAAATGAAACTTCTGGAACTTTCAATATGGGAAGACGGCTACACCATGCCCTGCGTATGTTATTATCGGAAAGACGAAGACGTGTATGAAATCGTGGACGGATTCCATCGTTACCAGGTCATGAAAACCTCACCACGCATTTATGAACGGGAGAGGGGCTTGCTTCCCGTTTCCGTCATCGACAAAGACCTTTCGGAGCGCATGGCATCTACCATACGGCACAACCGGGCTCGCGGCATGCATTCGGTGGAATTGATGAGCCACATTGTGTCTGAACTGACCAAATCCGGAATGTCGGACAGTTGGATCATACGTAATATAGGGATGGACAAGGACGAACTTCTGCGACTGAAGCAAATATCGGGATTGGCAGAGCTTTTTGCCGACAAGGCTTTCAGCCCGTCGGATGACTGGTTGGAAGAATAATCCTATTGACGGAAACTCCTTCTTATTTCTGGGAACACAATGTGATGACAAGAGAGCATAACGTCAGCAAGATGCCGACTGCGGTCACACCTGCCCATCCGCCGACGTGCCAGAAACTTCCGGCCAGAAAAGTCCCCATGGAACCGCCGACAAAATAAGTGGTCATGAAAATGGTATTGACACGATTGGAGGCCGAAGGACACAGTTCAAAGATACTGGCTTGGTTGCTAAGTTGGATACATTGCATACCGATGTCGATAAGCAGGACTCCGGCAATGATACCGGCATAGCTGTTTCCGCCCCAATACAATGAAGCCCATGCCGACAAAATCAGACTGCAACCGATGAAATTAAAATTACGTATGCCCACACGTTTCACATATTTCCCTACGAAAGAAGCCGTAAGTGCCCCGGCGATTCCGCATAACCCCAATCCGCCGATTACATCGCTATCGGCATAGAACGGGGCGTTTCCCATCTTAAAAGCCAAGCATGACCACATCGCCAGAAACGCTCCGAAGGCCAATCCCGACCGTATGGAATAAATGCGAAGGGCCGGATAATCCCGGAGAAGGTGAAACAGGGATTTCATCAAAGTACTGTATCGCCCCTCGAACGTAGGACGTATGTCGGGAAGTACCTTCAGGACGACGAAGGCACAGATACACATCAGTCCGGCGGCAATAAAGTACATCTCGCGCCATCCCAACAGTTCTCCAACCCAACCGCTGACCACTCTGGAGGCTAATATTCCGGTAAGCAGACCGGAAATAACCACTCCCACATTGCGACCCTTATGCTCGGGGCGGGAGTATTGGGAAGCGATGGGAACAAATATTTGGGGAATCATGGAACAAACACCCGTCACTAAAGAAGCTGCCCAAACCGTATAAATATTTTCAGCCATCGCCATAGTCAGCAAGGCAAAGACAAGCAGGAGAAAATTGATCAATATAATCTTTTTCCTGCGGTACAGATCGCCGAGCGGTACGATGAAGAGCAGACCGAGCGCATATCCTATTTGCGTAATCATGGCTATCAGATTGGCCTGAAAGTCCGAGACGCCCAAATCGGCCCGCATAAGGTTCAGCAGCGGCTGGTTGTAATACAGGTTCGCTACGGAAATACCGGCCACGATGGCCAATGTCCATAATATATGTGCCGGAAGACCGGCATTTTCCTTTAATTCAGCATTCATCGGCTTTTTCTTTTTTAATAGTTCTACCCCGCAATCCGGCCGGGCATTCATCCTTGTCAGGAATACTTTCTCGGGTAACGGAACAGAATGCTCAGCAGCGCGCAGGCTCCCATGATAAACGGATAATATAAATAAGGTATGATGTCTATCGGGTTGATGGATGCCAACCCGGCAGCCATCAGGAGCTGTGCCCCGTATGGAATCAGCCCTTGCGTAAAACAAGAAAACGTATCCAGAATACTCGCGCTTTTACGTTTATCCACTCCGTACCTTCCGGCTATGTCATGAGCCAGCGGCCCCGCCGTAATGATGGCTACGGTGTTGTTAGCTGTACACAAGTTGATAACGCTCACTAATGCCGCTATGCTTAATTCCGCCCCGCGTTTGGAACGTATATGCCGGGTCAGTGCGTGCAGGATATAATCTATACCTCCGTTGTAGCGAATGATTTCCATCAGTCCGCCCGCCATCATCGTGATGATAATCAGTTCCCCCATTCCGGTGATACCTTCTCCCATGGCAGCAAACCAACCGAACAAATCGTATGTACCCGTAAAAACACCGACCACACCGCTCAATACCAACCCGAGCACCAAGACTACCATGACGTTTACTCCCACGACGGCCGTAATCAGCACCACCAGATAAGGAACCACTTTAATCCAGTCCACTTCGGGCAGTTGTTGCGGTGCGTGGATATGTACTCCCATAAAGATATACAATGCGAACGCAATGGCTGCCGCAGGCATGACAATCTGTGAATTGACTTTGAACTTGTCGCTCAACTTACACCCTTGCGTACGGGTTGCCGTGATGGTCGTATCGGATATAAACGACAGGTTGTCGCCGAAAAAAGCTCCTCCGGCTACGATGGCCACCAATAACGGAAGGCCGGCTCCTGTCTCACGGGCGATGCCTGCCGCCAAAGGCGTTAACGCCACAATCGTACCGACCGAAGTCCCTATGGAAAGCGAGATGAAGCACGCCGCCAGAAAAATACTTCCCAGCAACAGGTTGTCCGGCAAAAGTCGCAGGGAAAGATTTACCGTCGCATCGATAGCCCCCATAGCTTTGGCCGATGCGGCAAAAGCTCCTGCAAGGATAAAAATCCATATCATCAGCATAAGGTTCGGCGAACCCGCACCTTGGGAATACACCTTTACCCTCTCTTCCAACGGAACGCCACGCATGGTTGCGACCGCATAAACGGACGACACCATGAAAGCCACCGTAATAGGCACTTTATAAAAATCCCGAACGATAATGCTGGTCACGAGATAAAGGACCACGAAAACGAGCAGCGGACTGATGGCTGCCACACTTTTTCCATTTATAGACATTTCGCAACGTTTACATGTGGACGGCTTGTTATTTCTCGTCGGCCGTATAATAAATATAATTCTCGGCCGTCAACAATTCAAGCGGCATGTAATTGCATTGCTGTACGGCTTTCTTCAATACGATATGGTTGAACAGGGCCTTCACGCTGTTATAGCCCTGTTTCCACGGATGCTGGGCGATAAGAAAATCAATCGTGCCCTGTTTTAAACATTCCACATTCCGTTCCACCATGTCGTAGCCGAACAAATGGAAATCTTTCAAGCCGTTACGTTGAAAGTATTCACCCAAAATGTAAGCACGGGAACAGAACGTGATGCAATGCCGGACATCCGGATGTTCATCCAAAAACGTACGTATCCGACTTTCGTAGCCGTCCTCTCCGTCAAGTTGCAGGGAAAGTTCCACCACCTCGCAATCCGGATAATATGTCGTCATGTATTCCCTGAAACCCACCTCACGGTACTCTTGCTGGCGGGAAGCGACACGTCCTTTCGACATGAGCTTCATCAACAAAATACGCCGGGCATGTTCCCCTGCCTGCATCATGAAGATGCGCCCGGCAAAATAACCGCTCTTCAAGGAGTCTTGTCCGAAGAAAGCCAACGGCTCTATCTCGGGAACATTGGAATCCAGAAAAACAAAGGGAATACCCTGCCCCTGCAACCGGCGGCAAAATGTCTGGGTCACATCGAAATTCTGTGGGACAATGACCACCCCGTCCGGCTTTTTATCCCAAATGCGCTCAGCGGCAGTGGCAAAAGAACTTCCTTCAAACTGGTCATAATACTCCGTAATCAACGAAAGGTGGAAATCGCCCCGATTAAGAATACACTGCTGCAAACCTTTTTCCACGCTGGTCCAATAAGCATTTCTATCGTGATCGGGAAGCAGACAGCAAAACGTATATTTACGGTTATATGCCAAAGCACTGGCATACATGTTAGGCTGATAATTGATTTCTTTCAATACAGTCTCCACTTTGGCTCTCGCCTTGCCCGATACATTGGGACGGTTATGCAACACACGGTCTACCGTACCCACCGAAACACCGGAACGCTCGGCTATATCTTTAATTCTGATTTTATCAGACGAATGGACTTCCCACATAATACTCTTTCTTATTCGAGATAGAAAACGTCACGAAGATACATTATTTTAATGGTCTGCACGGTATGAAAAAAATAAAAACTCGTTTTTTTGAATTATTTTTCCGTAAAAAAGAACGTTTCACCGAAAAAATATCTATTTTTGCATGTCAAAGAGAAAAATTGTGTGGGTTAACAGCAAAAAACAAGACTGATAATAACCAAAACTATAGGTATGGGAAAAATAATAACGATGGGAGAAATCATGCTCCGTTTGTCCACACCCGGACAATCTCGTTTTGTACAGACAGACACTTTTGATATTAATTACGGGGGCGGGGAAGCCAATGTAGCCGTAAGTTGTGCCCATTATGGACATGAGGCCTACTTTGTTTCCAAACTGCCCAAGCACGAAATAGGGCAGGCTGCCGTAAATGCCTTGCGCCGTTATGGTGTACACACTGATTTCATCGCCCGTGGCGGTCAGCGTGTGGGAATATATTATCTGGAAACGGGAGCTTCCATGCGTCCGTCCAAAGTCATTTACGACCGTGCAGGCTCATCTATTGCAGAAGCTTGTCCGGCCGATTTCGATTTCGACGCCATCATGGAAGGTGCCGATTGGTTTCATTGGAGCGGTATCACACCGGCCATTTCAGACGCCAGTGCCGAATGCTTGCGCCAGGCATGTATTGCAGCCAAAAAGCACGGCGTAACCGTTTCCTGCGACCTCAATTTCCGCAAGAAACTTTGGACTTCCGAAAAAGCCCAAAGCATCATGAAGCCCCTGATGCAATACGTAGACGTATGCATCGGCAATGAAGAAGACGCAGAACTTTGTCTGGGTTTCAAGCCGGATGCGGACGTAGAAGGAGGCAACACGGAAGCCGAGGGCTACAAAGGCATCTTCAAAGGCATGATGGATACGTTTGGTTTCAAGTACGTCATTTCCACTTTACGTGAATCCATTTCGGCCACTCACAACGGATGGAAAGCCATGATATACGACGGCAAGGAGTTCTACGTATCCAAACATTACGACATAGACCCCATCATCGACCGTGTGGGAGGAGGCGATTCTTTCTCCGGTGGTATCATTCACGGCCTGCTGACGATGAAGACCCAAGGCGAAGCATTGGAGTTTGCCGTAGCGGCTTCGGCTTTGAAACACACGATTCCGGGCGACTTCAACATGGTTTCTGCCGAAGAAGTGACTGCCTTAGCCGGAGGTTCCGCCAACGGCCGCGTACAAAGATAAATCCGTCCAACAATACAAAAAGAGAGATATGGCAAAATTCGATAAACTTGCAGTCATGCAAAAAATAGGGGAAACCGGCATGGTCCCCGTTTTCTACCACTCCAATGCCGAAACGGCCAAAAAAGTCATTAAGGCTTGCTACGACGGCGGCGTGCGTGCGTTTGAATTTACCAACCGTGGCGATTTTGCCCAGGAAGTGTTTGCCGAATGCGTAAAATTCGCTGCCAAGGAATGTCCGGAACTGGCTTTGGGAATAGGTTCCGTGGTAGATGCCCCGACGGCTGCCCTCTACATTCAGTTGGGGGCTTGCTTCGTAGTCGGACCGCTGTTCAATCCCGACATCGTACCGGTATGCAACCGCCGTTTGGTGCCCTACTGTCCGGGATGCGGCACCGTATCGGAAATCGGCAAGGCACAGGAATTGGGCTGCGACCTTTGCAAGCTCTTCCCCGGCGACGTGTACGGCCCGGCTTTCGTAAAAGGAATGATGGCCCCCTGCCCGTGGACCAAGCTCATGGTGACGGGCGGCGTGGCACCTACGAAAGAAAACCTGACCGCATGGGTCGAGGCCGGAGTCTATTGTGTGGGAATGGGTTCCAAACTCTTTCCGAAAGAAGAAGTAGCTACCGGAAATTGGCAATACATTACCGACAAATGTAAAGAGGCTTTAGGCTATATCGCCGAAGCCCGTGCATGATGATAAAGAACATTAGATTTTTATGGTTAATACAAGATTGATTTGGGGGGTATGTGATTTGCGAAAACCGCATACCTCGGTTTTTAATGTTTTTAGATGTGGGTGTCATGTCTTGTGAACAACATGGCACTGTTTAGTTTTCATAACTATTAAAATTAGGTTATATGGATGCGGCTTTGTGAAAAGCTGCATCTTTTTTTTGCATACACGGGAAATGCACTATCCCATTAGCGGAAAGGTATTATGCAACCAAGTTGCACGGAATTCCGGATAACTTTGCCATAGAAATCATAAAAAAGCCATATAATGAAAACAAAAGCACATACTTGCGGGTGCGGTCATGGCACCTGCCACACGGAAAACAATCGGAAAACCAGCCTCCGTCTATGGTTTTCTTTCGCGGTTTTAATCAGCGGTATCGCATGTCAAAGCTTGGACACAGCCTTTTTCCGCCCTTCATGGGTACGGTTGTGCTGGTTCTTCGTGGGATGGTTATCCGTAGCGATCCCCGTCATGAAAGAGGCGTGGGAAACCATTCGCCACAAGGACTTCTTCAATGAATTTACGCTGATGCTGTCGGCTTCGCTCGGCGCGTTCTATATCGGAGAATATCCGGAAGCCGTAGCGGTCATGCTCTTTTATGCCGTGGGAGAGATGTTTCAGGATCGTGCTGTGGACAAAGCCCGGAGTCATATCAAGTCGTTGTTGGACGTGCGGCCGCAGACTGCCACCGTGCGGCGTGACGGGCGATGGCAGACGGTGGCACCGGAAACTGTGGGTGTCGGCGAGGAGATTGAAGTCAAGACTGGCGAACGCGTGCCCTTGGACGGCGTGCTGTTGGAGCCTGAAACAGCTTTCAATACCGCCGCATTGAGCGGCGAAAGCGTACCGCGCATGATCGGACAGGACGAAGAAGTACTGGCCGGTATGATACCGACCGAACGGGTCGTCAGATTGCGTACCGTACGTGGATATACCGACAGTGCCCTGTCGCGCATTCTCGATATGGTACAGAATGCGGCTTCACGTAAAGCCCCTACCGAACAGTTTATCCGCCGGTTTGCCCGTATCTACACTCCGGCAGTCACGATGCTTGCCCTGCTGTTGGTCGTGTTGCCTTGGCTGTATGCCTCATGGCATCCCGGTTTCATCTACGATTTTCAGGCATGGCTCTACCGGGCGTTGGTCTTTCTCGTCATTTCCTGCCCCTGTGCATTGGTGGTCAGCATACCGCTGGGCTATTTCGGCGGAATCGGGGCAGCCTCACGCCGGGGCATCCTGTTCAAAGGCAGTAACTATCTGGATGCCATTACCCATATAGATGCCGTAGTATTCGATAAGACCGGCACACTGACCCGCGGCGTCTTCCGGGTGCAGGAAGTACATCCCTCCGGCGGACTCACAGCCGACGAACTGGTGGCCTGGACCGCAGCGGCAGAATCCGGAAGCAATCATCCCATAGCCCGTGCCATCGGTGAATATGCCGAACAACAGGCCATTATGCTTCCTGCGGTAAGAAGTACGGAAGAACGAGCCGGATTAGGTCTGCGCGCCATGACCGACCGAGGCGAACTTTTAGTCGGGAAAGCGGCCTTATTGGCTCAAAACCAAGTGGCTTATCCCGAAGACATTCTTCAAATTCCCGATACGATTGTGGTTGTGGCTCTCGACGGACGCTATGCCGGCTACCTGCTGTTGGCTGACGAACCGAAACCCGACGCTTCCCGTGCCGTGACGGCTCTCCACGCTCTGGGCATCCGCAACCTCTGCATTTTATCCGGAGACAAGTCGGCATTGGTGGGCAAACTGGCCGGACAATTAGGGATTTCCCGTTATTTCGGCGACCTGATGCCGGAGGACAAAGTGCGGCATATCGAAGAATTTCAAACGAAAGAACACGCGCGTGTGGCTTTCGTCGGCGACGGACTGAACGATGCACCCGTATTGGCAGCCAGCAGGGTAGGCATTGCGATGGGCGGATTGGGAAGTGATGTGGCCATCGAGGCGGCCGACATCATCTTGCAAACCGACCAACCGTCGAAGATAGCCGAAGCCATTCGCATAGGTCGCCGCACACGGGCCGTCGTGTGGCAGAACATTATCGGTGCCCTCGGAGTGAAACTGCTCGTACTGGCATTGGGGGCTTCAGGTGCGGCCACCTTGTGGGAAGCCGTCTTTGCCGACGTGGGAGTGGCTTTGTTGGCTATTCTGAATGCAGTCCGGCTATTGAGTAATAAAAAAGATTAAACCATTGTTATACTATGGGATAAAGCACGTACCTTTATCCCATAGTTATATTGGAGGCATATACATTATGGAAGAAGACATCTATCTGCATAAACTGAATTTACGGAACGTGAAACCCACAGCCATCCGTCTGTTGATTCTCCGTACGATGATGGAGATGAACCGTGCCGTGTCGCAACCCGATTTGGAAGAAAAACTGCAAACCGTGGATAAGTCCACCATATTCCGCACCATCTCGCTGTTTTTGGACCGCCACCTGATTCATGCCATCGACGATGGCTCGGGCGCACTGAAATATGCGGTATGCAGCGACGATTGCACTTGTTCGGTGAGCGACCAGCACGTACATTTCTATTGCGAAGGATGCCATCGCGCTTTCTGCTTCCGGAGCCAGGCGGTTCCGGTGGTGCAAGCACCGGAAGGATTTGTCCTGTACGGAGTGAATTATGTACTTAAGGGACTGTGTCCGGCATGTGCGGCCCGACCGGATAAGGACTGACAAAATGGCAGTTTTTCACCTTGTTTCGCCTGTATTTTTATGGTCAAACAGGAGGAAAACGCACCTGTTTCTTTCACGTATTTAAACATTCTCATGTATTCTCGCAGGTGTTTTAAGCATTCGTAACATTCAGTCGGCTGCAAACGATTTTTTATTCGACTGAAAGCGAAAAATCATTTGCCGCACAATTTTCCGCATTCATGCGTTTGCCTTCGGGAAAATGCCATGAAAGCGGTTTGTCAACCAGCTTCGGATAGCCTTTTTTTGTTTTTCCGGCCGTTTTTCCGTCCCAAAATCCAAAATCAAAATGCCACTTCATTTTCTGCTTCGTCCGGAAGTCTTTCTTCCGAAGGTCAAATACGGAATGCTTTTGTTTTCACAAAGACGGAAATACAAACAAAATCCCGTCATTTTAATAAAAGACGGAAGCACAAGAATCGTTTGAAATCCAAAGGACTACAAACGGGATGCAAATACGCGATTCTTGCCCGTAAAGGACTGACATTTTGTCAGTAGCCTTATCCGCGCTTTTGGGAAGCAATACCAGCCATGACACGGCAGCGCACGCTGCGCAATGAGGGCGGAAGAAGATCCGGTTCCATGATTTCGAGATTCAACTTCAATTCTTCCAACAACTCAGGATGGGTGCGGCATAGTTTATAGGCCAGTTTCATACAAAGCGCACGGACGCTATGGGGATATCGGGAAGAAGACATCCCGGCAAGGCAATAGTCCAGGAAATCCGTGCGGAACGGGTGGGGGAGCGTTGAACGGCTGATGAGCGTGAGCAACAGGCGGCGGAGCGTTTCGCTCCGGGTATTCATGACGCGTTCCATCCACGTGTCTACGTAGTGTGACGGGAGGCTTGGCAAAACATCGGTATCCGCATACGTGAAAATCCAAGCGGCATTTTCCGCCATGCGGCTGTCGCCGTCCGTCATGATATGGTGCAACGTGTCGCGGAACATTCCATCGTACGCCAAGCGTTTTCCCCAGGCACGGACTTCACGCATAGGAAGGCGACCGGACAGCATGTCCTGCCATTCGGAAGCAGATGAAGCCGTGCTTACCATAAATGATGCTCCGCAAAATAACGCCATAGCGGTGCGAGCATCAACGCCTGCTTGATTTCGTTGTGCAGCAAGAGGCTGCGCACTTCGTCTACAGTCAGGAAATGCACGCTGATGTCCTCGGTGGCTTCCTGATGAGGAGCCGACACGCGTTTCACGCCGCGTGCCACAAAACAATGGCATTGGTTGTTCACGGAAGACGTATTGGGCGAAATGGTCATCAAGTGCGTCCATTCCCCGCCGCCGAATCCCGTCTCTTCGTGCAGTTCCCTTTGGGCGGACTCCAACGGCGTTTCCCCTTCTTCGCACACCCCGGCGCATATCTCATAACCGGTCCACCGCAAACCGTGGCGGTATTGCCTCTCCATGATAAATTTTCCATCTTCGGTCAGGGCTATCACATTGACCCAATCCGGATACTCCAACACGTAATATTCATTGTTTTCCACGCCGTTTGGAAGTCTCACCCGGTCACGCCGCGCCGTCAGCCAAGGGCGGCGGATGAGATATTCGCTTTCCAAAACAGTCCATTGCTTGTCTTTGTCGTCCGTCATATCAAGTTATTTACTACGCAAAGGTAAGTCTTTTCCTGAAAGAAAATCTTCCGGAAGGCGAAAAATCTTCCGGAAGCATGATTCCGGCTTACAGGGTAACGCCGGATTTGAAAATAGCGATTTCGTGGTAGCCGTTCTCTTCATTCAACGTCTGCCGCCCGCTGGCCACATCGAGGACGAAAGACGTGAAGCGTTCTAATACGGTCGGCATAGGTTCCCCTTCCAGTAACGTGCCGGCATTGAAATCTATCCAATTGGATTTTTTCTCGGCCAATCCGGTGTGGGACGAAATCTTCACCGTGGGCACAAACGTGCCGAAAGGCGTGCCGCGTCCGGTCGTGAACAGCACGATATGGCATCCGGAGGCCGCCAAAGCGGTACTGGCCACAAGGTCGTTGCCGGGAGCACTCAGCAAATTCAGTCCCGGAGAAGACAAGGTCTCTCCATATTCCAACACATCGCATACGGCAGTCGTTCCGGATTTCTGCGTGCATCCCAACGACTTTTCTTCCAAGGTGGAAATCCCTCCGGCCTTGTTTCCCGGCGAGGGGTTCTCGAAGACCGGTTGCCCGTGGCTGATGAAATAGTTTTTGAAATCATTGATGAGCGAAACGGTCTTTCGGAAAACCGTCTCATCCTTGCAACGAGCCATCAAAAGCGTTTCGGCACCGAACATTTCAGGTACCTCGGTAAGCACCGTGGTGCCCCCTTGTGCCACAAGATAGTCTGAGAAACACCCTAAAAGCGGATTAGCCGTAATGCCGGAAAAACCGTCGGAACCTCCGCATTTGAGTCCCACTTTCAGTTTCCCCATCGGTACTTCCGTCCGGCGGTCCTCCACCATCCGGACATATAAATCCCGGAGAATCTTCATCCCGCTCTCCATCTCGTCCTCCTCGTGCTGGCAGACCATAAAGCGTATGCGCTCCGTGTCATAGTCTCCAAGTAAGGCACGGAATGCGTCGGGCTGGTTGTTTTCGCATCCCAGACCGACTATCAACACGCCGCCGGCATTGGGATGGAGTGCCATGTCGCGTAAGATCCGGCGCGTATGCTCATGGTCGTCTCCTAATTGCGAACACCCGTAATTATGCGTGTAAGCCCTGATGCCGTCTATTCCTTCGGCACGGGTTTCCTTTTCGAGCATCCGCGCCAAACGTTCGACCACGCCGTTGACGCATCCCACGGTGGGGATAATCCATAATTCGTTGCGGATGCCCACTTCGCCGTTCCGGCGTGCATAACCCGAGAAGGTCCGCAGGCGGTCGGGCGGGGGACACGGGGCTGGTACGGGCTGGTACCGGTAATCCGATATCCCTTTCAGGTTGGTACGCAACATCCGCTCGTTCACCCATCGGCCCGGCTCTATCGTTTCCGTGGCATGCCCGATGGGGCTGCCATACTTGATAACGTCCTGTCCGGCGGCGATATGGGCGAGCGAGACTTTATGAGCGGCCGGAACCTGCTCCCTCACCTTGACGGCCGTACTCCCGCAGGTGATGCTTTCTCCTTCTTCCAACGGTTGCAAAGCCACGGCCACATTGTCCGCCGGATGAATGACAATATATTTCAGCATAAAGAAATCCTATGAGTCCAACATGTGTTTCAGCGCACCCCGCATGCCCTGCAAGCGGATGTCTTTCAGGTAGCATGCCAAGCGTCCGGCCAATCCGGGTATCCGGTTCAAATCTTCACCCCACCAATCCGTACGCTCCAACACGCCTGCGGCCACCTTTTGCTCGTCGCCCTCCTGCCACAAGCGGGCCACGTGTTCCATGATGTCGGGAGAGTCGGACGGGACAATCGGAGTGCCATCCTCACGGTGGCCGCCTTTGTAATAGGTAATCAGGGCTGCCAGGCCGAACACAATCCCGGACGGGAGCGTGCCTTTGCGCCGGAGGTATTCTTTCAGTCCCGGCAAATCCCGTGTGGCGAACTTGGGGAAGGCATTCAGCATGATGGACGTGACCTGATGGTCTACAAACGGGTTGGTGAACCGTTCCATCACGCTGTCGGCAAACGTCCGGAGTTCTTCCCGTGGCAAGTCTATCGTTTCGATGAGTTCGTCGAACATCACTTTGCGGATATACCGCCCCACGTCCGGATCCTGACAGGCCTCACGCACGATGTCTACGCCGGAAAGATAGGCCACGGGGGAGAGTAGCGTATGCGGCCCGTTCAGCAAAGTCACCTTTCTCCGGTGGTAAGGCTCTTCGTCGGGCACAAAGCGCACGTTCAGGCCGCATTCTGCAGCCGGGAACTCCTGCGCCACGCTTTCCGGGGCTTCGATGACCCAGAGGTGGAATGCTTCGCCCTGCACGACGAGCTGGTCTTTGTATTGCAGTTTCTCCTGAATCTCTTCGATGTGCTTGCGGGGGAAGCCCGGCACGATACGGTCCACCAACGTGGCATACACGCCGCATGCCTCTTCGAACCATGTCGCGAAATCCTCGCCGAGCTGCCAGAGGTCGATGTATTGCCGGATGATTCTTTTCAGATGATGCCCGTTCTGGAAAATCAATTCGCAGGGAAAAATAATCAGTCCCTTGCTTTTGTCGCCATGGAAATGACGGAAACGATGGTAGAGCAGTTGCGTCAGTTTCCCGGGGTAGGAGGCTGCCGGACGGTCGTCGAGCCTGCAAGCCGGATCGAATGCGATGCCGGCCTCGGTCGTATTGGAAACGACAAAACGAAATTCCGGCTGTTCAGCCAGTTTCATATACTCGTCAAAATGGCTGTAAGGGTTAAGCGCACGACTGATGACATCTATCAGGCGGTATGAGTTTACCACCTGCCCGTTTTCAAGCCCTTGCAGGTTGACATGGTAAAGGCCGTCCTGCCGGTTGAGCACATCCACCATGCCTTTTTCGATAGGCTGTACCACGACCACACTGCCGTTGAAGTCACTGCGCTCATTCATATTCGATATAATCCAATCCACGAAGGCGCGCAGGAAATTGCCTTCGCCAAACTGTATGATTCTCTCCGGTCTCACTGTCTTAGGAGCCGTCTTACTATTCAATTCACGCATGGATACATTGATTTAATTGACCTGTATTTGTTTTTAAAACTTCACCAAGATACGGAAAACCTTAGCCGGATCATCCGCCCACCGTTGCAACATTTCCCCGGCTTGTCCGAGGGAGACTTCATAGGTAACGAGCTTGTCCGTCGGACAGCGCCCTTGTTGCAAATAACGGACCACGGCACGAAAATCTTCCGGTAATGCGTTTCTCGAACCACGTATATCCAACTCCTTCTGTACGAACAACTTCGTCTGGAAAGAGACATCGCTTTTGGCATATCCGATATACACCACACGTCCGGTAAAGGCTACTTCCTGAACGGCCATGACGTATGTGGGTGCACTGCCCACCGCTTCAATCACCACGTCCGGACCTAAGCCCCCGGTGTACTCCATCAGTCGGGCATGTACATCCTCTGTTTTAGAATTGAGAAGGCAGGTTGCCCCCAACGAACGTGCCACCTCAAGTTTTTCATCATCCAAATCCACGGCAATCACCTTTGCCCCTCTTAGGGCGGCACGGACAATAGCCCCGAGGCCGATCATGCCGCAGCCGATGACCATGACCGTGTCTATGTCCGTCACTTGGGCGCGCGACACGGCATGGAAGCCCACGCTCATGGGTTCCACCAAAGCACAGTCGCGGACGGAAAGTCCGTCGGCCGTCACCACCTTCTGCCAGGGCACGGCTACGAATTCCGTCATGGTGCCGTCCCGCTGTACGCCAAAAGTCTCGTTATGTTCACAAGCATTGACACGTCCGTTCCGGCAGGCGGCGCACTTGCCGCAATTCGTGTAAGGATTGACGGTGACATGCTGTCCCGGACACAGAAAGTCGGGGACATCCGTACCCACAGCCTCTATCGTAGCACCCACTTCGTGGCCGGGGATGACAGGCATCCGTACCATCGGATTCCGTCCCAAGTAGGTATTGAGATCGGAACCGCAGAAACCCACGTAACGGATACGTAACAACACTTCGCCCGCCCGGCAGGCAGGCGCATCTATTTCTTTTAAAGCCGTATGAAGCGGCGATATAATCTGAAATGCTTTCATTCTGACATGTTTTTAATATAAGGTAATACGGGCAAGGCGCCGAAGCCGTAGAATGCTTTTGCATTGCCTCCCAAGAACAGGGATTTTTCCTCATCGCTCAGCTCATTGCTCTTTACAACGAAGTCGTAGGACATGCGATAGGTTATCGCTGTGATGGTGCGCGGATAGTCCGATCCCCACATCAATTTTTCCATCCCGACGAGTCCGGCAGCTTCCCGAATGGCACGCACGGCCCCTTTGAAAGGATAAAACTCATCGTTGAAAAGCCAGGTGATACCACCGGACTCTATAAATACGTTGGAATAGCGTGCCAATTTGATTTGTTCCGTCCAACCGGGAAAAGTCACCATCCCGAAATGTCCGATGGCAATCTTCAGATCCGGACATTCCGTAATCACGTCTCTCAGTTCCTCCACTTGGGTGTCGCCTTCCAGCATGTCTATCGACAGGATGAGCCGGTGTTCCTCCATGAGATGGAACATGGCCATCATTTCGTCACCGTTCAACGGAACCCTGCCTGTAGACAAAGCCAAGCGGTTGGCCGGAATCTTGATGGCTTTGAATCCTTTCCTTATCAGCTCCTTGGCCTGCGTCAGGAATCCCGGTCTACGGAACTCACAGAGGCCGCACACCAAAAAGCGATCGGGGTAACGGGTCTGTACATCCATCAGATAATAGTTCTGTATGCCGTCGATATATTCTTGTGTGACCACGGCGGCACTGACTTGCGCGTAGTCCATGTTGGAGAGGAACACTTCTGCCGTGTTTCTCCCGTCCGTCATAAAAGGAGGAAGCATTTGCCGGACTTCACCCATGAAAAGCGATTTGCCTCCCGAAAGGGTACGGATGGGCAGTCCGTCGACTTCGGTATCTTGCCTGAGCCATAAATGGGAATGGGCATCAATGATTGTATATTCCATCTCTTCCCGATTTTATGTGTTTTTCCACGTTACACGTTGCTGGTCTCCGATGATCTCTTTTACCTTGGCCACCAAATCCCAGTCTATCGGCTCCTCGATATATTGTATATTCTTGAGCACGTTGTCCGGATTGGCAGAACTGAAAAGGGTCGTGCCGATACGGGGATTGCTAACCGAATACTGAATCGCTAACTTTTCGATAGGATAACCCTGAGACAGGCAATAGTCCGAGGCTTTGCGGCAAGCTTCGACCAATGCAGCCGGAGCAGGATGCCATTCCGGCACACCGCGTTGCGACAACAATCCCATGGCAAAAGGCGATGCATTGATGACCCCGACCCCCTTTTCCTCAAAATAATCCAGAAAGTCAACCAATTTGTCATCGTTCAGCGTGTAATGGCAGAAATTGAGCACGCTTTCCACCGTTCCCTCCGGCACGTGGTCGATGACCCATTTCAGATTTTCGAGTTGCAAGTCGGTGATTCCGACATGCCCTACAAGCCCTTTCTCACGAAGTTCCACCAATGCCGGCAGGGTTTCATCGACCACTTGGGAAAGGTCTGCAAACTCTATGTCATGCACGTTGATAAGGTCGATGTAGTCCACATGCAACCGTTCCATACTTTCAAAAACGCTTTCCCGAGTCCTCCCTGCAGAATAATCCCACGTGTTCACTCCGCCGGCACCGTAACGTCCGACTTTGGTAGACAAGAGGAACGACTCCCGCTGCAATTCCGTCAGGGCCTTTCCCAATACAGTCTCGGCTTTCGTATGTCCATAATAAGGTGACACGTCTATGAAATTCATGCCATGTTCTATCGCCGTAAATACGGCTCGAATTGCTTCTGCTTCACGGACAGAGTGAAACACACCTCCCAATGAAGAGGCTCCAAAACTCAATACGGGCACTTTCATTCCCGTTTTTCCTAAATATGAATATTTCATCACATCATCGTTTTTATCGGTTTCTATTCTTTTACTTCGCTATTTAGCCTGTAAATAGCTTGTGCAAAAGTAGGAGATAACATTTTACTTTTATTGGACTTTATAGCCTTTAATAAGAACAATATCGACTAAAGTATATAAAGCAGAAATATTTTATGCTAAATTAACTAAAAAGAGTATCAAGTAATGAATATTATTGCCAATTTTGAGCGTAAATTTATACGCCATGGAATTTAACATCGATACCTTTCACCCTTTTGTCCTCAATATAGGACTGGCTCAGCATAACGCTGACTGGAACTGGAAAAACGTAAGTAGTCCTTTCGCACGCCTGTATTATGTCACAGAAGGTTCAGCCAAAATTATATTACCCGACCATACCGTGTCGCTTCGCAAAGGATACATGTATTTTATTCCTGCATTTACATCGCACAGCTATGAGTGTACTTCATCTTTTACCCACTATTATGCCCATATATATGAAGACCCTCAAGCCAAATACTTGTTCCTGGAAGATTGGGTCCTACCGGAGGAGATTCAAGGTGACGCTCTTGAACTTTCTATTTTTCAGGAGTTGTATTCTTTGAACCCGACTATGAAGCTAAGTAAATCGGATCCCTCCACCTATGATAACAGCTCTACGCTGGCATCCAATTTATTGAAGAATAAACAACGGCCGCTTTACAACAAAATGATATCACGCGGTATCATCTATCAATTACTCGCTCCCTTTTTTAAGACGGCTCATCTCAAATCCACAGTGACGGACGACCGTGTGAAAAGAGCCATCACCTACATCCGCAATCACATTTCGGACGAGCTCTGCATCGACAAAGTTGCGGAAACATTATGTGTATCTAAAAATTACTTTATCCGTATCTTCAAAAAGGAAACGGGGACAACGCCTGCCAATTTCATCATCCAACGCAAAATAGAAAAGGCTCAGTTATTGCTTATCACGAACGACCTTCCGGTGAAACAAACATCTTATTTGGTCGGTTTCGAGGACTTCTCTTATTTCAACCGGGTTTTCAAGAAGATTACCGGTATGACACCTAATGAATACCGACGGGAAGCCAAATCGCAATCGGTAGCTGACGGGAAGTACAATCCCAATGAAAAGAGCCTGAATTTGGAGTAGGGGATATAAAAAAGCCGTTTCAGATGGAAACGGCTTTCTTTTCAGGAGGTTCCCAGCAGATTCGAACTGCTGTGGACGGTTTTGCAGACCGCTACCTAACCACTCGGTCAGGGAACCATTTCCGTTTTGCGTTGCAAAGGTACAACTTTTTTTGAAAACCGCAATTATTTATGCGCATTTTCCTCCTTTTTGGTGCAGTTTCTCTGTTTTTCTTTTCTTGTAGGGCGTTTCAAGCCCCTCAATTTACAGTCTGCCGTACAACTTGCACATGCGGACGTGTCTTCCGGATCACGTATGAATCGATAGATACGTCTTACGGCCCAGCAGAAAGCCGCTGCGATAATGAAGTAAGCTATGTATTCATGCCACATAAGTCGAAACGTATAAAAATGTACCGAACAAAAATAATGTAAAAACGGATAACGAAATGAACAGTGGGGGATAAATTCCGTCTTTTTACCTTATATTATGAAAAAGAGAATTGGGAGCGACCGAATAAAATGCTTTCACCACTATTTTTTTGAGGCTTATTTGTTATCTTTGCATACTCCTGCAATGGATTTGTTTGTTTTAGACAAGGGGATATGGAGAAGGAAGGAAAATTTTATGACGGCGTTATGCTATGTATCCGGGAGCGCCAATTGGTGGAACCGGATGACAAGATACTTGTAGCCTTGAGCGGAGGAGCCGATTCCGTGGCTTTGCTTTTGGTGCTGCTACAGGCTGGTTTCCATTGCGAGGCCGCACACTGTAATTTTCATCTGCGTGGGAAGGAGTCTGATCGCGATGAGAAATTTGTGCGCGATTTATGCCGTTCACGGTCCATACGTTTGCATACGAAAGATTTCGATACGATGGAATACGCCCGTAAAAAGGGCATCAGCATAGAAATGGCTGCCCGTGAATTGCGTTACGGATATTTTGAAGAGTTACGTACGGATTGGCAGTTTGACAAAATTGCTGTGGCACACCACCGCGACGACAACGTGGAAACACTGTTGTTGCATCTGGTCCGCGGCACTGGACTGAAAGGCTTGACGGGCATGCGCTACCGCAACGGCTATGTCATACGCCCGATGCTGGACACGAGCCGTGAGGAAATCGAGCGGTATCTGGCCAGAGAAGGGCAGTCTTACGTCACGGACAGCACGAATCTGGAAACGGAAGCCGTCCGTAACAAAATCCGTCTGGAGTTCTTGCCGATACTGAAAACCGTGAACCCATCTATCCTCGACACCTTACAAGACACGATACGTCATTTGGAAGATGCCTACACCTTATATAATATAGCCGTAGAGGATTTGAAGGCACGTATATGCCGGAACAACCGTATCGACATACAAGCCTTGAAGACTATTCCTGCTGCACGTACCATACTCTTTGAACTGTTGTCTGCATACGGCTTCAACAGAGTACAGGCGGAAGAGGTTTTCAACCACTTGGATGGCAGTTCCGGAAAAGTTTATGAAAGCCATGAATTTCGATTGCTTCGGGACAGAAAAACGCTTGTGCTTAGCCGTAAAGACGAGCAATATAAGTGTTTGTGCCATGTCCTTCCATTGGAAGGATGTGTGAAAGTAACACAAGACCTTACGTTCCTCATCCGTAGGGTGCATTATGACCGGCATTTTACGATACCTCGAAGCAAGGATACGGTGTGCATGGACCTGGACAAAATAGAATATCCCATAACGGTGAGGTTCGTGCAAGAAGGAGACCGTTTTGTCCCTTTCGGTATGACGGGGCAGAAATTGGTAAGCGACTATCTGACAAACTGCCAGAAAAATCTGTTCGAAAAAGAAAGGCAGTTAGTCGTATGCAGCGGAGAGCGCATCGCTTGGTTGGTCAACGAACGGAGCGACAACCGTTTCCGGATAGATGACAAGACGAACCATGTACTCATCATACAATGCCAAAGAAACCCGTGAACCTCATAAAGTTTTGAAGACCGAATACCATAAAACAGAATATGCTTTCCATTTTGATTCCGACGTATAACTACGTGTGCGTTAAATTGGTGACCGACCTGCAACAACAAGCTGAAAGACTGGAATGCCCCTACGAGATATTGGTGGCCGACGATGCTTCGGAAGATGCCTTTAAGCGTGAAAACCGTAAAATCAACGGTATTCCCAACTGCAAATATATAGAATTGCAAGAGAACGTGGGCCGTTCGCGTATCCGCAATATCTTGGGGCGCCTCGCCCGATATGACTACCTTATTTTTATGGATTGCGATGCGTCGGTAGTCAGTAACGAGTTTCTGTCTCGGTACATGGCAGTACGTAACGCGGCTGAAGTCGTTTACGGAGGCTTGGTGCATCCGGAACAGCTTCCGTCACCGAAGGTTTCTTTGGCGTTTTTCTACGAAAAACACGCCGAGCCTCACTTCACGGCAGAAAAACGGGCTTTACACCCCTACAAAGTCTTCCGCACGTTTAATTTCATGATTCTCCGCGAAACATTCCTCAAACACCCTTTTGACGAAACCATCACGCACTACGGGCACGAAGACACTTTATTCGGATTGGTATTAAAAAAAGAAGGCATCAAAATTCTGCATATAGACAACCCTTTAATGAATTGCGGATTAGACACCAATAGGAATGTACTACGAAAAACAGAAGAGTCCTTGAGGACATTATATGTCCACCGTGACAAACTGGAAAGAAGTTCGGGGGTGCACCGTTTGTATGGCACTCTTCAACGATTACACCTCGTCCTTTTTGTATCCCTCTTGTATCGTCTGTGCAGACCGATGATACGACGAAACTTGTATAGCAGGCATCCAAACTTGTATTTCTTTGCCTTTTATAAGGTTGGATATTATTGTTCACTATTCGATAAGAACAATTCTCTTGTGAATCAGTAACAGTTGGATATAAATTGCTCTCTTAGGAAGAGAGCGACCAACAAAAGGCAAAATAAATAAAAAAAGCAAGAAGATGCAAATTAGACCTTAACTTTTTGTTCTATTTTCCTCTAAAAAATTGAGAGTTCTTCTCCTTCTTCTTTCTTTCTTCTTCATTTACAAGGATTTACTTCCTCCAGTCGCTCTCTTCCTAAGAGAGCGATGGCTAAGATACAGAGTAAATGAACATTAATAATATTTTGTATGATGAAGAGAGTACTATTTTCAACTTTGGCTTTGTCTTTCGGCTTGTCCATTCAAGCCCAATTCACCACTCAAATAAGCCCTTCCCATGAAGGAGGGCAATGGTTCTTTGGTGTGGGAGTAGGATTCCACAGCAATACCATGCGGTATTCAGACTTGGATGAAGAGTTGTTTTCTGACCACAAGAACCTGAATAGCGGTGTTTTTACAGTTTTTGCACAGTACGATTTTGGCAAGGAACGGCATTTCTCCGTGCGTCCGGAATTATCCCTCCTCCGCCGTGGCGGCAGGATCGTCGATATCGGTAAGGATATGTACGACGAAAACATCGACGGTATCCATTACGCTTTGAAGTCGCGGTTCGTGGATATTCGGGTTCCGTTGGTTTATAGCTTTATGAAAGCCGAATCGCGTATCCGTCCATACGTATATATTGCACCTGTAATAGGTTTTGCGACAAGAGGAACGATTCGGATGCAAGAGGACTTTGCCAACGGGGAATATGTGGGCTACGGATTAGACCTGTCCAAGGCCAATATGGCGAGTATGTACTTTGCCGGAATGGTAGGTATAGGTGCGAAATACCAATTCAAGGCATGGGGAAATACCTTCTTCTTCGGAGTGGATGCCAGCTATGAACTGGGCTTTACCGACACTTATGGAGGAAAAGAAAAAGACGGCAAGGCTGAAGTGAATACCAACTGGTCTCTACCGTCTTATGAGTTGGAAGGCAACCGGAATTTCTCCGGATTCGAAGTGAAGGCTACCTTGGGGATTCCTTTTAGCGTGTTCAAGAAAAAGGCCGTTCCCGCCCCTCCGACTCCGGTCATTGTACAGCGTCCTACACCCATACCTGTTGTAAAAGAAAAGCCCTGTTATACATTGGAGGAAATCAACGATATGATGCAGAAAGGAGAACCTGTCGCAGGTAAGACCATCTGTGCCATCGATGCCATTAATTTCGACTTCGGGAAAAGTACGATAAAAACAGAGTCTTATGCTTACCTGAACAGACTGGCCAACACGTTGGTGAGGACGCACGCACGGATAGAAGTGAAGGGACATACGGATAATGTAGGAACGGAGGAATTCAATATGAAACTATCCCACAAGCGTGCTCAGGCCGTGGTAGATTATCTAATAGGGCGCGGGGTGGACAAAGACAAACTGTCTTATAGTTATTACGGTATGTCCAAACCGCTGACGACCAATGATACGGAAGAAGGGCGTACGATGAACCGTCGTGTGGAATTTGAAATCTTAAAATAAAACTTTTTAAATAAATTGCGATATGAAAAGGAACAAATTTAGAGGACTGTGGTATATTCCGGTCATGACGTTTGTGGTTTCGCTCTCTGCTTGTTTAGGTAGCGGAGACGAGACGATTGTATTGGAAGAAGGAAAGCCTGCCCACGGCATTCCTAGCGATGATGATGCCGATCCGAATCCGGAGATAGGGACTTCCACGACTTATATTCCTAACGTGAACTACACCGTAGAGAACAGCGGCAATGACGCCATTGTCCGTTTGGATATGACCGGAATACAGGATCCGGACTCCTATGAATGGCTGAAACTCGTTGGAACAGGCGGCAACGGTGTGAACCAACAAAACGTGTGGGTGTCTGTAGACGGCAAGCCCAAAGGCATAGCTGTATACAACAACTCGGACAACCAAGGAGAAAATGCCATTATGGTCGATGTCGTGTTTCTTGTAGATAATTCTGGGAGCATGGGAGATGAAGCGGATGGGATAGCGCGTGATATTGTAACATGGGCAGGAGAATTAAGTGCTTCTGATATTGATGTCAAGTTTGGCTGCGTCGGTTATGGAGGAAATGTCGGTCGCCAGTATGGTTCTTTGGTAAATGGTTATGGTGTGACTGGCGCATTGAATATAACAGATTACATGGAGTTGAATAACTTTCTAAATAATCGTTCCGTTACCAATACAAGTCGGACAAAAGGTTATGCCGGTGATGATACTTCGGAGCTGTATACGATCGCTGAAAACTCTTATTCTCGTGCAGGGGGAGAATGCGGTGTTCAGGCTCTAAGATTCGCAGACGAACATTTTTCTTTCCGATTGGGAGCGAACCGTGTATATGTTAACTTTACAGATGATGCCAATTATCCGGGAGGTGATGACGAAATATCTGTGTCTTATGTGGCTGATGCCATGAATTGGAATACGAATAAAGGAACTATTCATACGGTATTCAGCGGTTCATCAAGTAGCCTCAATTATAGTATCGGAGAGGCACCTTGGCTTTTATCTGAATATACGGGAGGAACTGTTATGGAAGTGTCTCCGACTTTTTCTGGCGTAACACTAAACAGCCTTCCCGTGACAGGTGCCATGCAAAATTCCTATATCATCCGCTTTACGAATGTATCCGAATTCATGGACGGCCAGTCGCACGAAGTAAAAGTGACCATCTTGTCGGAAGACGGAAGGGTACGTGCCGAAAAGATATTCTATATTGTTTTCGGAACAGTATAGGGGGCATTCTTCCTCATTACAAAACGGGACTGTACCGCAATGGGCGGACAGTCCCGTTTTTATGATGTTGTTGTATTTTGTTTAATAAGCAAACAAAGGATAGCCTGCCATCACTTCGTTCACCTGCTTGCGCACGTCGGCAATGACATTTTCGTCTTCCGGCGCATTCAAGACCTTTTCTATCAACTCGGCTACCAGTACCATCAAATCTTCTTTCGCTCCACGTGTCGTAATGGCCGGCGTACCTAAGCGGATGCCGGAAGTTTGAAACGCACTGCGACTGTCGAACGGCACCATGTTCTTGTTCACCGTAATGTCGGCAGCCACCAAGGCTTTCTCGGCCACCTTGCCCGTCAGGTCGGGATATTTACTGCGCAAGTCCACCAACATGGAGTGGTTATCCGTTCCGCCGCTTACGATATCGAAACCACGTTTCATCAGTTCATCGGCCAAAACCTTGGCATTCTTCTGTACCTGTTTGGCCCATTCCTTGAATTCGGGTTGCAACGCCTCGTTGAAAGCCACGGCCTTGGCGGCAATCACATGCTCCAGCGGACCGCCCTGGATGCCGGGGAAAACGGCACTGTTGAGCAGTTGGCTCATTTTCTTCACCTCGCCTTTCGGAGTCTTCAATCCCCAAGGATTGTCGAAGTCTTTGCCCATCAGGATGATACCCCCGCGCGGACCTCTCAACGTCTTATGGGTGGTGGAAGTCACGATATGGGCATACTTTACCGGATTCTCCAACAGTCCGGCTGCAATCAAACCGGCCGGATGTGCCATGTCTACCATAAATATGGCGCCTACCTTGTCGGCAATCTCACGCATGCGGGCATAATTCCACTCGCGACTGTAAGCCGAACCGCCACCGATAATCATTTTCGGGCGATGTTCAAGAGCCAGTTTCTCCATCTCGTCGTAATCCACACGGCCGGTTTCCTTGTTGAGGTTGTAACCGATGGCATGGTAGAGGATACCGGAAGTATTCACAGCCGAGCCATGGGACAAATGGCCTCCGTGGTCCAGATTCAAGCCCATGAAGGTGTCACCCGGCTTCAGACAAGCCAAAAATACCGCAGCATTGGCCTGCGCTCCCGAGTGAGGCTGCACGTTGGCGTACTCGGCACCAAATAGTTTGCATACCCGTTCGATGGCCAAGCTCTCCACTTCGTCCACCACCTGACAGCCTCCGTAGTATCTCTTTCCCGGATACCCCTCGGCATACTTGTTCGTCAGCCAAGACCCCATGGCTTTCATCACTTCATCGCTCACAAAATTCTCCGACGCGATAAGTTCGATTCCTTTGAGCTGCCGTTGGTGCTCTTTCTCAATCAATTCAAATACTGTTGTGTCTGTTTTCATCTTTATTGACTTTAAATAATTGGATTTCATTCTTTCTTTTTCTCCACGCTCCAGCCGAATTTACCGATTTTCCTGCCCAGACCATAGTAAGCCCCATGAAGGTAAACCAGAGGGTGACTGGCGTCCAGACTCCACTTCCCGCTCTGCTCGTCCAAATAACGCTCATCGGCTTTCACATTCAACACTTCCGCAATGAACATGTCATGCGACCCTAAAGATACAATCTCTTTCACCCGGCACTCGATGCTCAGCGGCGATTCCTCCACGATGGGGGCGGCCACCATGCGGGCCTTTCCCGGAGTGAGCTTCATTTCCTCAAATTTACGGTAGTCGCGCCCCGAACGCACTCCGCACCAATCCGTGGCGTACGCCATGTCTTCGGTTGTCAGATTGAGGACAAACTCCATGTTCTGCTTGATGAGCGCGTAAGAGTGTCGCTCCGGTCGTACGGAGATGTAGCACATGGCCGGATTGGTACAAATGGTTCCTGCCCACGCCACGGTGAACAAATTATAATCTTCCGGCGTACTGCCGCAACTGACCAACAAGGCGGGCAGGGGATAAATCATCGTTCCGGGTTTCCAGTCTTGCTTCATGGCCCAAAGGATTATACCAATTTGACGTGATCCAAATCCACCTCTTTATTACAATAATGACAACGAAGCACACCTTCCTTACCCGGTACGGCGTGAAAATACGTCTTCATCGGTTCGTTGTTCGTAATACATTTGGGATTGGCACATTTCACGATGCCTTTCAACTCCTCGGGCAAGAAGACCTCCTTCTTCTCCACGACCTCATAATCGCGGATAATACACAAGGTCACATTCGGACTCACCACGGCCAACTGGTTCAGTTCTTCGTCCGAGAAGAACTTGCCCGCAATTTTTATGATGCTCTTATGTCCCATTTTCTTGCTCTTCAGATTGTAGCCCACGGTAATGGAAGTCTTCATCTGTTCGAGGTGGAGAAGGTTGACCACTTCAAAGAGCTTGCTGGATGGAATATGGTCTATCACCGTACCGCTTTCGAGTGCGGCCACCAAAAGTTCTTGTCTTTTCATTGTATACTTACGGTATTTTAGTCAATAATCGTCCGGTCGTTTATCACATCGTCCAAGGTCAGCCCCAAGGCATCGCATATCAAAGCCTGCCGCGCAAACAGGCCGTTGTGGGCCTGCTCGAAGTAATAAGCATGCGGGTCGTCGTCGATGGCATACTCGATTTCGTTCACGCGAGGGAGCGGATGCAGGATACGCATATTGTCCTTGGCCTTCTTCAGCATGGAAAGTTTGAGCAGGTAGAGGTCCTTCACCCGCTCATATTCCATCAGGTCGGTAAACCGTTCCTTTTGTACACGGGTCATGTAGAGTATGTCCGCCCCGGCAATGGTGTCGGCGGTAAAGTCCGTGTGTTCTACATATTTTATATGATGAATGTCGCAATACTGCTTGTACACATCCGGCATCTTCAACTCTTCGGGAGCAATGAAATGAAACGTCGGGTTGAAATGACGCATGGCCATCAGCAAAGAATGTACGGTACGTCCGTATTTCAAATCACCTACCATATAAATCTGCAGGTTGTCGAGCGTGCCTTGCGTCTTATAAATAGAGTAAAGATCCAACATGGTCTGCGAAGGATGCTGGTTGGCCCCGTCGCCCGCATTGATAATGGGCACCGGCGACACCTCGGAAGCATAACGGGCCGCCCCTTCGAGATAATGCCGCATGACAATCAAATCGGCATAATTACTTACCATCATGATGGTGTCCTTCAGGGTTTCGCCCTTGGTGGAACTGGTCACTTTCGGGTCGGTGAACCCGATGACGCGCGCCCCCAGACGATTCGCTGCCGTTTCAAAACTCAACCGTGTCCTCGTAGACGGTTCAAAAAACAAAGTAGCCACGACTTTACCCTCCAGCAACTTCCGGTTGGTATGTTTCTCAAACTCTCCGGCCATTCGAAGCAGATACATGATCTTCTCTTTGGAATGGTCTGCAATAGTCACCAAACTCCTGTTTTCCATTTCGGATTTCTTTTTGCTTAAATATAGAATTTCTTCAGCTTTCAAAGTTACATAAAAAAAGTGGAACGAAAGAGGACTGCACATCATTTCGTTAACTTTTCCACAAATAGACAGCCTATTATAAAGTTTATTTGTAATTTTGCACTTTACCACTTTGATAAATGAAAGAAAAAGATTTATGAGGAAAAAGTTTGTAATCACTTTGTGGGTGATTTTGTTTCTTTGCATCAGTGCTGTTTCCCTGGCTTTCTACGCCATCTGGCACGGATGGATTGGATACATGCCGAACTTATATCAATTAGAAAATCCCGTCAATAAATACGCGTCACAGGCCGTTTCGGCCGACGGTAAACTTCTGGGAACCTGGTCGTACAGCCGGGCCAACCGTATTTTCGTGGGCTTCGACGACCTTTCCCCCTGGTTGGTCAAGGCATTGGTGGCTACGGAGGACGAGCGGTTTTATGACCATTCGGGCATCGACTACCGCGCTCTGGCGCGGGCCGTAGTGAAACGCGGCTTACTCGGACAGAGCAATGCCGGGGGAGGAAGTACCATTACCCAGCAATTGGCCAAGCAACTTTATAGCGACGTGGCACAGAGTACGATGGAGCGCGCCTTGCAGAAACCCATAGAGTGGGTGATTGCAGTCAAGCTGGAACGATACTATACCAAAGAGGAAATCATCACCATGTACCTCAATTATTTCGATTTCCTGCATAATGCCGTGGGCATCAAGACGGCATCCCGCACATACTTCAACAAAGAACCGCAGAACCTCTCGGTTTGCGAAGCGGCGACGCTTATAGGAATGTGTAAAAACCCATCTTATTTCAATCCGGTGCGGAAACCGGAGCGTTGCCGTGAGCGGCGCAACGTGGTACTGGACCAGATGGTCAAAGCCGGATATTTGAGCAAAGCAGACGCCGAGTTGCACAAGCTGGAGCCCATCGGGCTGCGTTTCCACCGCGTGGACCATAAGGAAGGACTGGCCACCTACCTGCGCGAACGGCTGCGCACGATGCTGATGGCCAAAGAACCCAACCGAAGTGATTATGCTTCATGGCAAGACCAAAAATATTATGAAGATTCGTTGGCATGGGAAACCGATCCCTTATACGGATGGTGCAACAAGAACCGGAAAAAGGACGGTACACCTTATAACCTATATACGGACGGCCTGAAAATCTACACCACCATCGACTCACGCATGCAGCGATATGCGGAGGAAAGCGTGGAGGAACATGTGGCCGGTTACCTACAACCCATCTTCGACAAAGAAAAGCGTCACCAGACGACACGCCCGTTCTCCAACCAACTTTCTACGAAAGAGGTGGAAAAAATCATGCGCCGTTCGATGGAACAGAGCGAACGTTACATCAAGATGAAAAAGGGCGGCGCAACGGAAGAGGACATCCAAAAGGCATTCAATACGCCACAAGAAATGACCGTATTTTCTTACCACGGAGAAGTGGATACCATCATGACGCCGATGGACTCTATCCGCTATTACAAAAGTTTCCTGCGTGCAGGATTCATGTGTATGGATACCCGCACGGGATATGTGAAAGCCTACGTGGGCGGACCAGATTACCGCTATTTCCAATACGACATGGCCGGAGTGGGCCGCCGTCAGGTCGGGTCCACCATCAAGCCCTTCCTCTATACGCTGGCCATGGAAAACGGCATGTCGCCCTGCGACCTTGCGCCGAACGTGCAACAGACGTATATCGTGGCCGGCAAGCCTTGGACACCCCGCAACGGCAGCCGCTCCCGATACGGAGAAATGGTTACGCTGAAATGGGGACTGGCCCAGTCCAACAACTGGATTTCGGCCTACCTGATGAGTCGTCTCAGCCCGTCGGCTTTGGTGCGGCTGATTCACGAGTTCGGCGTGCTCAACCGTGACATCCATCCTTCCATGTCGCTGTGCCTCGGTCCCTGTGAAATCTCCGTGGCCGAGATGGTCAGTTCATACACGGCCTTTGCCAACCGCGGCATTCGTACGGCTCCCCTTTTCGTGTCGCGGATAGAAGACAACGAAGGGAATGTAGTAGGGGAGTTCCAGCCCCGCATGACGGAAGTCGTCAGCGAGGAAAGCGCTTATAAGATGATTATCATGCTGCAAGGCGTCATGAACGGAGGTACGGGCGGCCGCATGCGCTTCCGTTACAACGTGAATGCCGACATGGGAGGAAAAACGGGAACCACCAACCGGAACTCCGACGGTTGGTTCGTATGCTTCACGCCGTCGCTTTCCGCCGGTTGCTGGGTGGGAGGCGAAGACCGCGACATCCATTTCAACAGCATGACCTACGGACAGGGAGCCTCTTCGGCTTTGCCCGTCTGCGCCTATTTCTTCCAAAAAGTATATAAGGACAAAGACCTGGGATATTCCCCCGACGAGAAGTTCAAAATTCCCGAAGGATTCGACCCTTGTCAAGACACGATCCTGACGGAAGAGGCTCCGGTAGAGGAATACGGCGGCATCGACGAAGTTTTCGAATAAACCATGTCTTGTAAACAAAATGTCGCCAAAACCCTTAAAAAAGATACAGAAGGTCATTTTTGAGAATAGAAATCATGAGAACAACCCCGAAAGGGAAGCACGAAAAAAGGCTTCCTTTTTGGGGTTGTCCTGTGAAGAAGCACGGGTTGAAGAGGCAACAAGCGGAGTCTTTTCGGATTTTTTGTGGAAAGCATGAAATCGTTCGGCTGAGAACGGAAAATCATTCGACTGAAAGCGATTTTTCATTTGGCGCAGACGTGAAAACGCACGTCCGAAAATCAAAGCTTAGGGTCGCTTCACGGCCTTTTTTACCTTCTTTTCCTGCGTATGGCAAAATTATTTGCCCTTGTCCGGCCGACAAGGACACCGCAACATCCTGTACCTGAAAAGTCCCATCCGGCTTACGCCCAACGGCGCACCATGCGGCAGGACACACTGCCGGACCCACCCAAATGACAGGCACGACCACATTTTTTCTTTCTTTTTGAATCAGGCAAAAGCCGCGAGAATCGCTCAAAATCTTCGGAGGCTTGCCCTGCCCCCATACACGCGATTCTCACGGGTTCGGATTTGACATTCTGACAATATGACAAAACGAATGATGGGATAAGACAAAAGAACAAAAGGACATAAGTTTCTTACATGCGCAGCCCTTTGTTCTTTTGTCCTTATGTCAATTCCTACCCGGACAGTCCCCGTCATTCCATAAAAGCTTCCGGATAGCATACCACGCCCCGTATGTCCCGCAAGCCTCCGGCCACCAACTCGACAGCCATGCAACATTCCGAGGGGACTTCAAAAGGAAATGCTATCCCATAGTCCGAAGCTTTCCTATATCCGAAACGGGGATAAAACCCTTCGTGCCCCAACACAACGGCCGACTTGTAGCCCAACCGGGCGGCCCGTGCATGCAGCTCCCGAATCAGGGCGCTGCCTATGCCCATGGATTGCCTGTCCGGCCGTACGGCCACGGGAGCCAGCGCCAAGGATTCCGCATCCAGTATTCCCGAACGAATCGACACACGGGTCATCAGGCCGTAGCCGACCACGCCGCCGTCCTCGTCGGCCACCAAAGAAAGTTCCGGAACAAATGCGGGGGAATGCCGAAGCCGCTCCACCAGAAACTGTTCGCGATGGTCGCTCTCCTCCATGTCCCGGAAGGCTTCTTCCACCAACTTGAAAACTTGCGGATAGTCTTTCTCCGTCTCTTGCCTGATTTCGTAGTCCGTTTTCATTGGTCTAAAATTTCAAAACGAACCGACATGGAATAATGGTTCTTAATCGTACGAAAACCATCGAAAGAAGCCGCGTCGGAAGAACTTACGTTGCTTTGTGCCGTGAACACGGGAGAAAAGCCGTTGTTTCCGTTCTCAATGATGCGCTCCACGCCTCCAAGTTTCTGGCCCAATGCCTCCACCAAATAAGCGGCTTTCTCCCGGGCGGCCATCAAGGCGGCTATTTTTCCTTTTTGATGGTAAAGCTGCATGTCTTTGTTTTTCAACTCACCGATGCGCATCGTATGGATGCCTTTGGTGTCCACATGCCGGACAATACGGTCGATTTGCTTGAAGTCGGTCAGCGTGAGGTCAAACCGCTTGGAGACGAGGAACTCCCGTCCGCTCTCGCGCCAATAGTCGCCGATTTCCTGTGTGCGCACGGCATCATTCGGGACACCGGCTTCCCGGAGTGCCTCCCGCAGCCCTTCCTCTATCTGGGCCAAGGGTACCTTCGTACGGTAATCTTCCTCCTTGGATTTGCCGTCGAATTCTTCGGCAAAGTATTCCTTGATTTCGATGATGTAATGTATCTCGTCCGGTACGATTTCCACCTCGGAAGTACCGGTCACTTCAATGTAACGCCCTTCGTCCGTGGCGGCCTGCGCCGTGCCCCATGCCCATCCGGCAAGGAACAGCATGAATAAAAGTCTTGTTCTCATACGTTTTTTTGTTTTTATGATTTGAAATATGTGTCGGCATTCCGTCCTTCAGGAAGAGGCCAGTTCCGCCACCCCCTCGCAGACATCGCCTCGCTGCCAGTCCTGCGGTTTGAGGACTTCTCCGTCGTAACACAGCAGGTCGATGTCTATTTTCACGATGCCTCGCGCCTTATCGTCCGGTGTGCGTCCGTGGTCACGTTCTATCTTTTTCAGGCGTTCGCGGACTTGCGATACCGTGAGCGGAGTAGTAAAGCAAGCCACCTGATTGTAAAACATGCGGGGCGAATCGAAGCCCACAGGGGCGGTCCACACCAGACGGCTGAACACGATGCCGGGAAACGACCTGCACAGGTCGGACTGCGCTGCCAGAAGCCGTGCCGCCGTGCGTTCATTGCTGCCCAATCCTATGAAACACTTCTTCATCCGTTCTTTTTATTCACAAAAATAAGGAGTTTTACCCTCCCTTACAAAATCTTTTTGTATTTTTGTATGGCATACTTTATTAATAGCTAAAAAATGAATTACATAGGGATTATTCCGGCACGATATGCTTCCACAAGATTTCCGGGCAAGCCTTTGGCCATGTTGGGCGGCAAGCCTGTCATCCAACGAGTGTACGAGCAAGTGTCCGGCGTGATGGACGACGTGCTCGTGGCCACCGATGACGAACGGATTCTCAAGACGGTAGAAGGATTCGGCGGCAAGGCCGTCATGACCCGCGCGGACCACAAGAGCGGCACGGACCGCTGCTATGAGGCTTACGTATTGCAGGGCAAACCATACGACGTGGTCGTCAACATCCAGGGCGACGAACCTTTCATCCAACCGCAGCAGTTGGAGGCCGTAAAGGCTTGTTTTGAAGATCCGCAAACGGAAATCGCCACTTTGGTGAAACCTTTCACGCCGGCCGACGGTTGGCCTGCCTTGGAAAATGTCAACTCTCCCAAAGTGGTGGTCAACCGCCGGATGCAGGCTCTTTATTTCAGCCGTTCCATCATTCCTTACCAACGCAACAAGGACAAAGCGGAGTGGTTGAAGGGGCATGTGTACTACAAGCATATCGGCTTGTATGCCTACAAGGCCGACGTGTTGAAAGAACTCACCTCCCTGCCGCAATCGCCGTTGGAACTGGCCGAATCGTTGGAACAATTACGGTGGTTGGAAAACGGCTATACCATCAAGGTGGGCATCAGCGAAATTGAAACCATCGGCATCGACACACCGGCCGACCTCGAAGCGGCCGAAGCTTTCCTGAAGAACAGGACCAAACGATACACATTCTAAATACAGATAATACGGCAATGGGATTGAAACACAAACTCTTCGGCATAGTTTTGTTATGGCCTGTCCTGCAAGGCTACGCCCAAGAAATCAAAATAGGGAATTATACTTTTAAAGACGGTGCGGAATACCAGGGAGAGCTGTTCAAAGGCAAACCTTACGGCAAGGGCATCACCCACTTCAAAAACGGAGACTCTTATGAAGGCGAATACGTGAAAGGCAAACGCCAAGGATACGGCGTGTATAAATTCCCTGACGGAGAAAAATACGAAGGCGAATGGTTTCAAGACCAGCAACACGGGCATGGCATATATTATTTCATGAACAACAACAAATACGAAGGCCTGTGGTTTCGCGACTTCCAACAAGGACAGGGCACCATGTACTATTACAACGGAGACGTGTATAAAGGTAACTGGGAAGCCGACAAGCGGGAAGGTTACGGGGAATATAAATACGCCAACGGAGCATTCTACCGGGGAGAATGGAGCAACGACCAAAAAAACGGCAAAGGCATCTTTGACTGGAACGACGGTTCATGGTACGACGGCATGTGGAAAGACAACCAACGCAACGGTAAAGGTACGTTCAACTATGCCGACGGGGACAAATATACCGGAGAATGGGTGGACGACGTGCAGCACGGAAAAGGGGTGTACAAATTCCACAACGGCGACCAATATGAAGGCGGTTACGTGCAAGGCGAACGCACGGGAGAAGGTATTTTCACTTTTGCCAACGGCAACAAGTACGTCGGCCAGTTCAAGAACGGATTCCAAGACGGTAAAGGTACGTTCACATGGCACAACGGCGCGTCGTACACCGGCATGTGGAAAGCCAACAAACGCGACGGACAGGGAAAATATGTATGGAGCAACGGCGATACCTATGAAGGAAGCTGGAAAGACGGACAAATGGACGGGGAAGGCATCTTGCGTATGACAGACGGCTCGAAATTCAAAGGAATGTTCAAGAACGGAGAGAAGAACGGCCCCGGCATCATGGAGGACGAAAACGGAATGCGCTTCGAAGGAAACTTCAAGGACAATGAGAAGGACGGTCCTTTCGTGATGAAAGACAAAAACGGAAATATCGTCCAAAAAGGAGAATACAGCCACGGAGTGATAGTAAAATAGGAGGAACATAAATGGACTTGGATTTTCTGACTGAGGAAGTCAAGAAACTGGCCAGACAGACCGGTGAGTTTTTAAAAAAGGAACGGCTTTCTTTCGACCGTAGCCGTGTGGAGCAGAAAGCGGCGCATGACTATGTGTCGTACGTGGACAAAGCATCTGAAAAACGTATCGTGGAGAGATTGCATGAATTGCTCCCCGAAGCCGGTTTTATTGCCGAAGAAGGGTCCGGTTCGCTGGAAGAACAGGAATACTGTTGGGTGGTGGACCCCTTGGACGGAACGAGCAATTATATTCACGACTGCACGCCGTATTGCGTAAGCATTGCCTTGCGCAACCGCGAGGAAATACTGTTGGGCGTAGTGTACGAATGCGGCCGTGAGGAACTTTTTTGGGCCCACAAAAACAGTAGGGCTTACTTGAACGGTAAGGAGATATGCGTCAGCGACCAGAGCGTGCTCGACCAATCTTTTATTGAACTGGGATTTCCATATAAGGCAGAGGACTACCGTTCTTTCGCCCTCGGCCTCATACAAGATTTGTACGGCCATGTGGGTGGACTACGGCTTATGGGCGCGGCCGCCGCAGAAATCTGCTATATTGCAGCCGGACGTTTTGAAGCTCGCGTGGAGGCTTTTATAGGGCCATGGGACATTGCGGCGGCGTATATCATCCTGAAACAGGCGGGCGGCAAAATGACGGGGTTTGACGGTAATCCTGATTGCCTCGTAGCCAAGGAGGTGTTCGCTTCGAACGGCAAAGTGCATGAAGAGCTCTTGAAAGTGCTCCAAAGGCATAAAAAGTTACTGAAACATGAGTGAGATATCCGGACAAACGTCTATATTTGCACCGATAGAACGATAAAACTCTGACATTATGATTATCGATGACATAACGCACCTGAAAGATTATATCCGTCTTCTCCCGACGTTGAAGACGGTTGTCGGCTTTCTGGACAGCCATGACTTGCAAGCTTTGCCGGAAGGACGCTTTGAATGGGATGCCGACGGATGTTTTGTAAATTTGCAGACCATCCCGCCCAAGGCACCGAGTCAAGCTGTTCTCGAATCACACAGGAAAATGATAGACATACAAATACCTCTTACGGGCGATGAAACCATGGGATATTCCCCCTTAAAAGAATTGAAGCCTACGCCATACGATGAAACCAAAGACATTTCGTTCTATAAAGAGTGTTCCGGAAGTTTCGTCACCGTAAAGAAAGGCATGTTTGCCATCTTTTTCCCGCAAGACGCACATGCGCCGGGCGTAACACCGACAGCTTTGAAGAAAGCCGTCTTTAAAATTCCGGTATCGGATGATTGGAATCAACAATAAAAATAACACCTTAATTCTATTCTTATTATGGCAAAATCAACGGTAAAGTCAACTCCAAAGACTTTGGATATTATTAAAAACGACCCTTGGCTGAAAGATTATGAAGTCGCTATCGTGGGTCGCCACCGGCATGCGGAAGACAAAATCGCCGAACTCACACAAAATGGAAAATGCTCTTTGTCGGATTTCGCTTCGGGATACTTATATTTCGGCCTGCACCGCACGGCTACGGGGTGGGTGTTCCGCGAATGGGCGCCCCATGCCACCGAAATCTATTTGATAGGCGATTTCAATGATTGGAAGGAATCGCCGAAATACAAGTTGAAAAGGATAAAGGACACCGGGAACTGGGAAATCAAATTGCGCGGCAACGCCCTCAAACACGGCGACCTCTACAAGTTGAAAATACATTGGGACGGCGGATGCGGCGAACGTATTCCGGCATGGTGCCGCCGCGTGGTACAGGACGAACAGACCAAAATCTTCAGTGCGCAAGTCTGGGCGCCCGAACAGCCTTACGTGTGGAAAAAGAAGACTTTCCGCCCCAATACGGCTCCCTTGCTGATTTATGAATGCCACATCGGTATGGCGCAGGATGCAGAGAAAGTCGGGTCTTACAATGAATTCCGTGAAAACGTGCTGCCCCGCATCGCTGCCGATGGGTACAACTGCATACAAATCATGGCCATACAGGAACATCCTTACTACGGAAGTTTCGGCTATCATGTATCGAGTTTCTTTGCAGCTTCCAGCCGTTTCGGTACGCCGGAGGAACTGAAACGACTCATCGACGAGGCACATAAAATGGGCATTGCCGTGATTATGGACATCGTGCACTCCCACGCCGTGAAGAACGAAGTGGAAGGCTTGGGCAACTTTGCCGGTGACCCCTGCCAGTATTTCTATTCGGGCGGACGGCGCGAACACCCGGCGTGGGACAGTTTGTGCTTCGATTACGGCAAGAACGAAGTCATACACTTCCTGTTGTCCAACTGCAAATTCTGGTTGGACGAGTACCATTTCGACGGTTTCCGTTTCGACGGTGTCACGTCTATGCTCTATTACAGCCACGGGTTGGGCGAGGCGTTCTGCAACTATGGGGATTATTTCAACGGGCATCAAGACGACAATGCCATCTGTTACCTGACGTTGGCCAACGCATTGATTCACGAAGTCAACCCCAAAGCCATTACCATAGCCGAGGAAGTGAGCGGCATGCCGGGATTGGCTGCCCCGTTCAAAGGCGGCGGATACGGTTTCGACTACCGCATGGCCATGAACATTCCCGACTATTGGATAAAGACCATTAAAGAAAAGAAGGACGAGGACTGGAAACCTAGCAGCATGTTTTGGGAAGTGACGAACCGACGGGCTGACGAGAAGACCATATCTTATTGTGAAAGCCACGACCAGGCTTTGGTGGGCGACAAGACTATCATTTTCCGCCTGATAGATGCCGACATGTATTGGCACTTCAAAAAAGGAGATGAGAACTACGCCGTAGAACGCGGCATAGCCTTGCATAAAATGATTCGTCTGCTTACAGCTTCCACCATCAACGGCGGTTATCTGAATTTCATGGGTAATGAGTTCGGTCATCCGGAATGGATTGATTTTCCGCGTGAGGGCAACGGGTGGAGTCACAAGTATGCCCGGAGACAGTGGAATCTTGTAGATAATAAAGAATTGTGCTATCATTACTTAGGTGACTTCGACAAAGCTATGCTTGATATTATCGGCAAGGAGAAAAATATCCAAAAATCTCCCGTGACGGAAATCTGGCATAACGATGGCGACCAAGTATTGGCCTATAGCCGTAATAACCTCATATTTGTCTTTAACTTCAGCTATGCCCGTTCGTATACGGATTACGGCTTCATGGTGCCTCAAGGGGCCTACGACGTGATTCTGAACACTGACGCCCCGGCATTCGGCGGACACGGATTGAATGATGACAGCCTCCGCCACTTGACCAACTTCGACCCGCTTCTGGCCCGTGATGGAAAGGGATGGCTCAAACTCTATCTTCCGGCACGTTCTGCCATGGTACTCCGTAAGGCGCAAGAAGATGAAAAGACGGAAAATAAATAAGAGTAAAAACAAATAAACTGAAACTGGATTCCGGATGTACAAACCGACATATAAGAAAAGAACCGCACGCATGATTTCATGGGTATGCGGTTCTCTTTTCACCTTGTTCTCCCTGCTTTACCTGTTTGTGATGCAGGCTGACTTATTGGCTACCGCACAACATTTGTTGTCGAAAGGGCAGACCGTTTATTCTCCGCTGTGGGGAACGGTCATCATTACCTTTCTGCTACTGTTATTGCAGGGAGTTTTTCGGCGGATAATGGTATATCCGTTGCGTTTCCATGCACTCTATTATTTCCCGTCGTGCGTCGTGTTGGGATTGCTTACGTCCATTGTTCCTCAAACAGGGTGGAATGTACAATTGTCCACCAATTGGATATGGCTCACGGTCTGTATTTTTTTGTATATCCTTGTGACATGGATGGCTCTGCATTTCCCGGACCGTAAAAATGGAAAACAGAATGCTTTTTCCTTCCTATGGGTGAATTTCCTATGGCTTGCGTTGCAGTTCTGCATGGTTAACAGCATAGCCAATACGAAAGATGTATACCACTACCGGCTCAAAGCGGAGAGATACCTCGTCGAAGGGCAGGACTCGTTGGCGTTGCAAGTAGGAGCCAAATCATTGCAGACAGACCGGAGCCTGACTGCCATGAGAGTGTTTGCACTAAGCCGTGAGAATCTTTTAGGCGAGAAGCTTTTCGATTTTCCTCAATATAACGGTAGCCAAGGTCTGTTGCCCAGTTTGTCTGATACAACCTACGCTCATGATTGGACGAAGGCCTTATACAAACATTTAGGGGGAAAGCCGGGGAAAAATTTGAAAGACAACACCCGGTTTCTCGAACTTCTGTCACAACGGCCTTCGGCCACTGCTGCTGCAAAAGACTACTTGCTTTGCGCCTATCTGTTGGATAAGAACCTTGATGCTTTTGTCGCCGCACTGCCACGTTGCCATGAAGTGAACGACAACCTCCCGTTACATTACAAGGAAGCTCTCATTCTATATAACCGTTTGCATACCACTCCGGCCATTACGTACAAAAACAGTGTAATAGAAACAAACTTGAACGACTTCCTCCACTACGGTATGCAATATACTCATGCGACGGAACGCTCGAACCAATGCCGACGCATGTACGGAAATACGTATTGGTGGTATTATTACTATCAAAAACCTTCTGAATAATCGTAGCTTTATCCCCTATATTCCCGCCATAAATGCCGCAAAGCAATCAGGGGATGATACCATAACATACGTGGACCTGCATATCGCATCACTTTCCGGATGCGTCGCTTCATGTCCGGACGGTAGCAATGTATGGTGCAAAGACGGCACGTACGCTTATCTTTCTGGAAGGGACACCGTGATAGACGTGCACGGGAATAATCCAACATTTCACGGCACTCCGGACATAAAGTCCTGTGGCCTTCCTTGTAGCGGCAGTAGAGACGAATCATCAATTCTACCGTACGCTGTTCTTCCTCTATCCGGTTGTTTTTACGCTTGCCCAAATCCGTTCTTTTCCTTTCTACCTATTCTTTAATACGAATCAAGGCATTGGCCAAAATAGCTGTGACACCACCGGTCGTGATACCGGACGAGAATATGTTTCTCACCGTTTCCGGCAGTTGCGAAAGAATCTCGGGCACCAATTCCACACTTAATCCCAAAGAAAAACTCAACGCCATCACCAACGTGGCTTTGCGGTCGATGGTCTGAGCTGCAATAATACGGATTCCGGCGGAAGCCACTGTGCCGAACATCAATAGCGTGGCACCGCCCAATACTGGTTCGGGCATCAAAGAGAACACCAGACCCACGGCCGGGAAAAGTCCCAGCAAAATAAGGAATCCTGCGATATAATATCCCACGTAACGGCTCGCCACTCCAGTCAACTGTATCATCCCGTTGTTTTGGGCAAAGACTGAGTTCGGGAAGGAATTGAACACTCCGGCCAACATAGAATTGAACCCATCGGCCAAAATTCCTCCGGAAGCCCGTTTCACAAACGTCTTTCCCTCTACCGGCTCTCCCGAGATGAGTGAATTGGCCGTGATGTCGCCGTAGGCTTCAATCGCCGTAATCAAATACACCAGTCCCAAAGCGATAAAAGCCGACCAGTCAAAAGACAAGCCGTATTTAAAAGGAACAGGTATATTGAACCCTCCATAACTCTGCACCGAAGAAAAGTCCACCAAACCCATACACCAAGCCACCGCGTAACCGATGACCAGTCCGATGACAATCGAACTCATACGCAGGTAACGGTTCGAACTTCTGTTGAAGAAAATAATCAGCAACAAAACCAAAGCCGCCAAGCCGACATGTTCAAAGCTACCGAAAGTCCCGTTGCTTTTGGCCACCGCACCGCCTCCGCAGGCCGTAATCCCCACTTTGATAAGACTCATACCTATCAGCGTCACGACAATACCGGAAACCAACGGCGTAATGATTTTACGGGTATATTTCAATAAGCGGCTAATTAACATTTCTACCGTAGAGGCCGCCATACAAGCCCCGAAAATAACGGGAAGACCTCCGGTCAGCCCTGCGGAAATGATAGGACCGATGAAAGAAAAGCTCGTGCCCTGTATGCACAGCAATCCCGTACCGATACCTCCGATTCGTCTACATTGTATAAACGTGGACACGCCGGAAGCAAACAATGCCATGGAAACCAAGAAACTGGTCGTCTCGATATCCAACTTCAAAGCCCCGGCTATGATAAGCGGCGGGGTGATGATAGCCACGAAAATGGCCAATAAATGCTGTAGGGCAGCAAATAAAGTTTCGCGCAAAGGCGGTCGGTCGTTCAACCCGTATATCAACTCTGCTTTTAATTCGGACTTGTTTGATTCTTCCATTGGTTTCTTCTTGTGTACGTTTGATTAATATGTAGAAAAATACCCTACCTTAATAATTTGGGCGCAAAGGTACGAAAAAAACAGTAAAGGAAGCAGGTCTGTTTCGCTTTCTCCTGACAATTAAGAGGCATTTCGAGCCAAATGTTAAAAAATCGAGGGCAAATTAGGTATTTTCGCTCCGTCGTTCGTCCTATATATAAAACGTGATTGGAATCGGTGTTACGGCCAACAGGTTCAGCCGTAACAGTCCGAAAAAGATTGAACCTTACTTTTTACTATTATGGGAAAAAACGACTTTTTTAAGGATTTGCCGCGCAGAGGAGCCAAGCATCTGTTGGCCACAATGGCGTGGACTGCTTTTTGCACGGGAACTGTGTATGCACAAGAATGGATTGATGTGACAGACACTTACATCACCAATGCAGACTTCTCCACCGGTACGACGGACGGGTGGGACGCCGGGACTGCGCTTCCCGGCGTGAATGCCACATGGTTGAATGCAGAGTTCTTCCAGTCTTATAATTCTGCCTCGCAAAACGTGTTAGGATTGAAAGCCGGTCATTACAAACTTACGGTGCAAGGATTCCACCGTGCAGGCGGAAATGATAATGGAGCGGCCTACAACGCCGGCACGGAAGTTATCAATGCTTACCTGTTTGCAGGAAAGGATTCGGTGAAGCTAAAGTCCCTGTACAGCGAACCTGCAGATGCCAGTGTAGCCAACCAGTTGAACGGATGGCCCGACGGTATGGAAGGACTGAACGCTTGGCTGACCAAATATCCCGAAAGCTATCTGAACGAGGTGACATTCACCGTACAACAAGACGGAAGCGACATGCTGATGGGGATTGCATCCAATACCAATGCGGGTAAAACATGGTCTTGTTGGGACAACTTCAAACTGTATTTCGAGGGAAGCGCGTTTGATGCCTTCTCCGTCAAAATCTCAAAATTGGAAACGTTGCGCGATTCATTGGAAACTTTGGGTATAGCGTCTGCCTCCGAGTTGACCGCCCTCGTCGAACAGTACGGCAGCTACAATGAAAACACTCCGGAGGAGGAAATCGCCGCCGCATCCGTTATCCTCGAAGAAAACACAGCCACAGCTTTAGGGCTTTGTACGAAGGGGGCTGAGTTGACAGCAAGCATGGCCAAAGCAACCGGACTGTTGACGCAAATGGAAGATGGGACATATAATGTGACAGATGCCGTAAAGCAAGAACTGCAAGACGCTATCGGAACTGCGGAAGAGGTTCTGAAACTGTCCACAATGAAAGAAGTCACTGAAGCGATTGGCGACGGCATCACGGCCATGAACACGGCAACATCCAATGCCATGGCTTACATCAGCCTAAGCTATTCATTACAGAAAGCCAAAGCATTGGCCGACCGTATCAGCGGTTTGGCAGAAACCGAAGCTTACAAGAAAGTAGCTGAATTGTTGGCCTCCACGGAATTGGTTTACGACGATGTGGCTTTGGCCGCACAGGCTCTCAATGCAGAATGCCGTACAGCCATGACTCCGGAGTTCCTTTCTACGGCATCCGATGACAATCCGATAGAACTTACCAGTTTCATTGTCAATCCGAACGTATTCCAAACCGTATCGGAAATGGCTCCTCCTTCCGGTTGGGATTGCGACAAAGGGGCTGCGGACGGTACGTGGTACACGTCTACGGAAGGTACAGGTAATTCAGATCTCTTCTGTAACAGTTGGACCGGTTCCCGTCTGAACCCCTCACGCTATGGCCAAACTATAGGAAACGACGAAGAAGGAGCGGTGAAGTTACCGGACGGACTGTACATATTGAAAGCAGCCACTTATACAAACGCCGGAGCGACCAACGTACTCTTGTACGCCTCGACAGACAGCGTGGATTTCGCCTTTGCGGAAAGCAACGAAGATTGGGACACCTATGTAGAAGCACGAGACGCTCTGGCTACAACGACGGAAACAGAGAACTTCGAAGTGCGCGACGGTAAACTTCATATCGGTATGGTTTGCGTAGGCACGACAGGTGGAAACGGTAAAAGTTGGTATGCCGACAACTTCCGCATTTATTACATCAAGAGCGATGTAATCTCTGCTTACCGCGACCGTCTGCAAGCCCGACTGGATGAAGCGGCTCTGCTGCATGAAAAGATGGTGGAAGCCGGTATCGACGACAGCGACGACCTCGGTTTTGCCTTGGATCCGGAAGACGGTTATCCCGACTTCATCGAATCCGGAACACAAGAAGAGTTACAATTAGCCATCGAGGATATGGACCGCATGTTGGAAGAAGGCAACACGATTATTACAAATTATGAAACCCTCACGCCTCTCTTAAGCAACGGTACCGTTTTGGACAGTCAATTAAATGAAGGGCTGGTGGTAGCCCAACCTAAGGTTACGGCCGATTTCTCCATGGCATTGGAGGACGCTGCGGCTTACGCGGAAAAGATGACATGGGGAAATTACTTGGACAAAAGGATCGTTGAGAAGACAACTGTATTGAACGATGCGACCGAAGCCTTGAAAGCTTCCATCGCGCTCTGCTTCCCGTTGGGTAAAGCCAAAACCTTGGCCGACCAAATCGGCGGATTGACCGAAAGCGAAGCGTATAAAAACGTGGTGGCACTTTTGAAAAGCGATGAGATTGACCAAATCGATGCCGACGAATTCACGGAACTGTTGAAGATGGAATGTGTGGAAGCCATGACACAGGACGTGAAAGAAAGCGCCAAAGAAAACCCGTTGGACATGACGAGTTTCATTGTCAATCCGAATATCTATCAAAATGCAGTGGACGACAATAATACGCCAATCAACACCGTAGCCAACGGTTGGGAGTGCCAAACGACGGCTGACAGTCAGGAACGTACCAAAGCGACGAGCGGCGACACTTGGTTGTATTGTTGGAGCTGGTCCGGAAAAGAAAGCAATAACATCGCTTCTTCTACCGATTACCATCAAGTTTTGGGCAACTATGGGGCACAAGAAAGCAAGGTCGCTTTGCCCGATGGAGCTTACCGTTTGGAGGCTGCCACTTGGTGTACGAAGACTCCGGAACTGTTGCAGTTGTATGCTTTGACGCGCAACGTGTCTACCGAAATTGTACCCGACATCAACCAAAACGACAGCACGGTTTACGTATTCAGCGACAGCGTATACGCGGAAGCTGCTTTCAATGCCGATACCGACACATGGGACATCGCTCAAAACACGTTGTCTACCACCACGGTCATACCGGAAATTTATGTGGAAAACGGAAGCCTGGTCATCGGTATCAAGGGAAGCGGCGTCATTACCGGGAACGGACAATATTGGTTTGCCGATAATTTCCGCCTTTATTACGTAGGTCCGAACAAAGGCGACAATATCTCGGCTCCCGCCATGGATAACAATGACCTGATGAAAGAAGTGGATGTATATGACTTGTCCGGCCGGATGGTTCGCAAACAAGTAAGGAAGTCCGAGGCTCTGCGCGGTCTGCATAAGGGCATCTACATCATGGACGGAAAGAAATATGTAGTGAAATAGAATAATCAACGATGAATTTATGAAAAAGTATGTTTCTCTTGTCTTGTTCTCCTTACTGAGTTGGGCCGTCTGTGCAAAAGACTTTCCGAAAGTCATCCTTGCCGGAGACTATCCCGATCCCACCATCCTGCGCGACGGGAAGGATTACTACATGACGCATTCTCCTTTTTATTATGCGCCGGGCTTCCTCATCTGGCATTCCCAGGACTTGGAACATTGGGAACCGGTATGCCGTGCCATGGCGCAATGGGAAGGCTCGGCCATGGCACCGGATTTGGTGAAGTATAATAATAGGTATTACATCTATTATCCGGCTGCCGGGACGAACTGGGTAATATGGGCGGACAACATCCGCGGGCCGTGGAGCGCACCGAAAGATTTGAAGGTGAACGGCATCGACCCCGGGCATGTGGCCGATGCGGATGGAAAACGTTACCTCTATCTCTCCGAAGGCAAAGTCGTGCAGCTCTCCGACGACGGATTGTCTACGGTGGGCGAGGTGAAAAAGGTCTACGACGGTTGGCCCTATCCCCGGAACTGGCGGACGGAAGGCATGTATCTGGAATCTCCGAAACTGAACTACCACAACGGCTACTATTACCTCACGTCGGCCGAAGGCGGAACTGCCGGACCGGGCACCAGTCACATGGTCGTGACGGCACGCTCGAAAAGCGTACTCGGTCCGTGGGAGAACTCTCCGTTCAACCCGTTGGTGCACACTTACAGTGAAAGAGAAAGCTGGTGGTCCAGGGGACACGGCACACTGATAGACGACGTAAACGGAAACTGGTGGGTGGTGTACCACGCATACGCCAAAGGTTACCATACTTTGGGACGTCAAACCCTTATCGAACCGATCGAGTGGACACCGGACGGATGGTGTCGTGCCAAGTCCACAGGCACGTTTCCCAAGGCAGAGGTTCCCATCCGTCACGGCCTGGAGCTTTCCGACGACTTCCAGGGGACGGAACTGGGGCTGCAATGGACGTTCTGGAAAGAATATGCCCCGAAAGCCGTGACCCTCGAAAACCGGACATTGCGGCTGAAGGCTAAAGGCAAGACTCCGGCAGACGCCCGTTTGTTGCTGGCTACCGCAGAAGACAAGAACTACGAAACCCAAGTTGAAGTCACGGTCGGGAAAAACAATACAGCCGGACTCCTGCTTTATTATAGCGAAAAAGCATACGCCGGACTGGTGTCGGACGGCAAGACATTCACCGTCTACCGGCACGTCGGACAAAAGACAGAATTGCCCAACACGTTAGGCCGACAGTTCACGGTACGGATAAAGAACCAAGGCAACCACGTCTCCATATCGGTTGGAAAGGACGGAAAGGAATGGACCACACTGGCCGAAGGCATAGATGTGTCCGGCATGCACCACAACGCCTACAAAGGGTTCTATGCCTTACGTATAGGGTTGGTCTCCATCGGGAAGGGTGAAGCCGCTTTCCACCAGTTTCGTTATAAAAACGCCGTGCCACAGGAAAAAGACCTGAGTGCCTACCTGATGGTGTTCCACAAGGACGAAACGCACGGCCTTTACATGGCATTGAGCCGAGACGGATACACGTTCACGGCTCTGAACGACGGGGAACCCGTCTTGGCCGGCGATACGATTGCTTACCAAAGAGGGATACGCGACCCCTATATCTACCGTGGACCGGACGGCGCATTCTATTTGGCCATGACCGACTTACATGTCTTTGCCCGTCGCGACGGCTACCGCGAAACGGAGTGGGAGCGCGACCGTAACATGTACGGTTGGGGAAACAATAAGGGGCTTGTGCTGATGAAGTCGTGGGACTTGGTAAACTGGAAACGCGCCAACATCCGTTTCGACCAACTGACAGCCGGATTGAGTGAAATAGGCTGCGCATGGGCACCCGAAATTGCCTACGACGAACGGGTGGGCAAACTGATGATTTACTACACCATGCGCTTCCGCAACGAACGCAACAAACTGTATTACGTGTACGTAAACGATGATTTCGACCGTATCGAGAGCCTGCCCCAACTGCTCTACGAATACCCGGACGAAACGGTTTCGGCCATCGACGGCGACATCACCAAAGTAGGGGATAAGTACCATCTTTTCTACGTGGCCCACGACGGACAGCCGGGTATCAAGCAGGCTGTTTCCGACCGTATCAGCGGAGACTACGAATACGATCCGCGTTGGTACGACTTTGAACCGAAATCTTGCGAGGCTCCCACGGTATGGAAACGCCTCGGAGAGGACAAATGGGTGCTGATGTACGATGTATATAGCATCACGCCGCATAATTTCGCCTTTACCGAAACGTCGGACTTCATCACGTTTAAAAACTTGGGACGTTTCAACGAAGGAGTGATGAAATCCACGAATTTCAACGCTCCCAAGCATGGGGCCGTGGTGCATCTGACCACCGAGGAGGCCGACAAGCTTGAAGCTTACTGGCTCAAGAACAAACGGAAATACGTTTCCACGGCATCCATACAGAGGAATCCCCTGTTCCCCGGTTATTATGCCGACCCGGAAATACTGTATTCCGAGCAAACGCAAAAATACTACGTTTATCCCACGACGGACGGTATACCGGGATGGGGCGGCACGAGCTTCAAGGCTTTCTCGTCCACCGACTTGAAAACGTGGAAAGAAGAGCGTGTCGTGTTGGATTTGAGACAGGTTTCATGGGCGAAAAAGAACGCATGGGCACCTTGTATCATCGAGAAAAAACAAACAGACGGCAGTTACAAGTATTATTTTTACTACACGGCGGAGAAGCAAGTGGGCGTGGCGGTAGCCGACCATCCGCTCGGCCCGTTCAAGGACAGCGGCCAACCGCTGATAGGGAAGGGACTTCCGGGCGGAATGAAACGCGGGCAGAATATCGACCCGGACGTTTTCACCGACCCCGTGAGCGGCAAGACTTATTTGTACTGGGGCAACTATTACATGGCCGTGTGTGAACTGAACGACGACATGGTATCCGTCAAACCGAACACCACGAAGATACTCATCGACAACGACCGGCATTACAGTGAAGCGCCTTACGTCTTTTACCGCGACGGATACTATTATTTCACATGGTCTAAAAACGACACGCGGAGCGCGGACTACGAAGTTCGTTACGTGCGCTCCAAGTCCCCCGTCGGCCCGATCGACCCGTCGGAAAGCCGGGTGGTAGTCTGCAAAAAGCCCGACCAGGGCATTTATGCCACAGGCCACCAATCCTTCCTGCAAGTGCCCGGCACGGACGAATGGTACATCGTCTACCACCGCTTCAAGTTCCCCGACGGCATCACGATGGGGCGTGAAGCGGGTTATCACCGCGAAGTCTGCATGGACCGCGTGTTTTTCAATGAAGACGGCACAATAAAACAAGTCGTTCCAAGTCTATAATAAAGAACATATCATATACATTTATAAACAAAATCAACATACGATGAAACGAATATTATTGGGTATATTAGGCGTATGCGCATGCCATGCCTACGCACAAACATTCAAGGAGTGGCAAGACCCTGAGATCAATGCCGTCAACCGTGCCCCCATGCACACCGACTTTTTTGCCTATGAAAGTACGGAACTGGCGGCAAAAGGAATGAAAGAACTGTCCGGAAACTTCATGAGCCTGAACGGGAACTGGAAATTCAACTGGGTGGAACATGCGGATGCACGTCCGGAAGGCTTCTGGAAGACGGATTTCAACGACAAAGGTTGGGTGGATTTCCCGGTTCCGGGCGTGTGGGAACTGAACGGTTATGATGTCCCGGTATACGCAGGAGTGGATTTCGGATGGAAAGGCTACGAAGGACGCACGTTCAAGAAGCCGCCCCATGTCCCGACGGAAAACAACCACGTAGGTTCCTACCGCCGTGAAGTGGTGATTCCTTCAGACTGGAAAGGGAAAGACATCATCGCCCATTTCGGTGCCGTGTCTTCCAACATGTACCTATGGGTCAACGGAAAGTTTGTGGGCTACAGCGAGGACAGCAAAATGGAGGCGGAGTTCGACCTGACCCCTTACCTGAAACCGGGGCAAAAGAACCTGATAGCCTTCCAAGTGTTCCGTTGGTGCGACGGCAGCTACTTGGAGGACCAGGATTTCTTCCGTTACAGCGGCGTATCACGCGACTGCTACCTCTACGTGCGCCACGCCAAGCGGATAGAAGACCTTCGGGTCACTCCCGACTTGGACGACCGGTATCAGGACGGGACACTGGAAGTCCGTATGGATGTAAAGGGCAAGGCCCGCATTACACTCGAATTACTCGATGCCCGTGGGGAAACCGTCTGCATGAAAGAAGTCCGCGAAACGGGAACCCCATCCGTCGTCATGCCGGTGAAGAACCCGCATAAATGGACGGCAGAGACACCCTACCTCTACACCCTCAGGGCTACACTGAAAGACGGAAACGCCATCCGCGAAGTCATACCCGTAAAAGTGGGATTCCGGAAAATCGAAATCAAGGACAGCCAGCTTTTGGTAAATGGGCAGCCCGTGCTCATCAAAGGAGTAAACCGTCATGAGATGGATCCCGACGGAGGCTCGTATGTCACCCGCGAGAGGATGCTCCAAGACATACAACTCATGAAGAAATTCAATGTCAATGCCGTGCGCACCTGCCATTATCCGGACGACCCGTATTGGTATGAACTGTGCGACCGTTACGGCCTTTACATCGTGGCCGAAGCCAATCTCGAAAGCCACGGCATGGGCTTCAAGGAAAAGTCGTTGGCCAAGGACCCGGCTTACAAGAAAGCGCATCTGGAACGCAACCAACGCAACGTGCAGTGCAACTTCAACCATCCGAGCATCATCCTGTGGTCGATGGGCAACGAGTGTGGCGACGGTTCGAACTTCGAGGCCTGTTACGACTGGATCAAACAGGAAGACCCCAGCCGCTTCGTCCACTTTGAACAAGCTTACGACACCGGTTCCAATACCGATGTCTACTGTCCGATGTATCCCACTTACTCCCGTTGCATCAAGTATTGCGAGGACGACAACAAACAGAAACCCTTCATCATGTGCGAATATGCCCATGCCATGGGGAACACTTTGGGCGACTTCAACATTTATTGGGACTTAATCCGGAAGTATCCCAAGTTCCAAGGCGGTTTCATCTGGGACTGGGTGGACCAGTCGCCGAGATGGACCGGCCGCAACGGGGAAATGATATACGGTTACGACGGGGACTTCGACGATTATAAGACCAAGGACGACAATTACATGGTCAACGGCTTGTTCGGTCCCGACCGTGTACCGAACCCACACAGCTACGAAGTGAGATACTTCTACCAGAACATCTGGACCACGCCCGGAGATTTGTCGAAAGGCGAAATCAAGATATACAATGAAAATTTCTTCCGCGACCTTTCAGCGTACGTCATGGAGTGGGAAACACTGAAAGACGGAAAAGTCATGTGCAGCGGAACGGTGGAACGGATAGATTGCCAACCGCAACAAACCACCACGATGACTTTGGACTGGGGCGGAACTGACGGGGAAGGCGAATGGTTGCTCAACGTGAGATACCTGCAACGGGAAAGAGAAGGCGTCATTCCGGCGCGTCACGTGGTGGCCAAGGCACAAATCGAACTCCGGCCCTATCAGGCACCGGACATGGTTTTGAAGAACGAAAGCGTGCGTTACATTCCGGATGTCGTCCCGCAAGTCAACGACCGTAATCTGGCCCATCTGATTATCACGGGAGAGAACTTCCGGGTACGTTTCAACAAGATGACCGGATACATGGAACGCTATGCCGTGGATCGGACGGAGTTCATCCGGAAAGGCGGTGCGCTGACACCGAACTTCTGGCGCGCCCCGACCGACAATGATTACGGTGCCAAACTGCAACACAAATATGCGGCTTGGAAAAATCCCGACCTGCGTCTCACGTCGTTAAAACACGAAACGAAAGAAGGACAGGTCGTCGTGTCGGCGGAATACGACATGAGGAGCGTGTCGGCCAAGCTTTACCTGACCTATACCATCAACAACCGGGGAGCCGTAAAGGTCAACCAAAAGATGGTGGCCGACAAGGGGAAAAAGGCATCCGACATGTTCCGCTTCGGCATGCAACTGGTCATGCCCAAGGATTTTGAATACGTTTCTTACTACGGACGCGGGCCGGTGGAGAATTACAGCAACCGCAACCACAGCACAGACCTCGGCATTTATCACCAGACCGTAGACGAACAGTTCTATCCCTACATCCGTCCGCAAGAGACGGGCACGAAAACAGACATCCGTTGGTGGAAAGTCCTCGACGTGAAAGGCACGGGGTTGCAGTTCGTGGCCGATGCCCCGTTCTCGGCTTCCTCCCTGCACTACACCATCGAATCGTTGGACGAAGGACCGGTGAAAAAACAGGGACATTCGCAGGAAGTGGAAAAGGCTGACCTGACCAACGTTCTGATAGACAAGGCACAGATGGGGCTGGCTTGTATCGACAGTTGGGGTGCCATGCCCGAACCGGAATTCCGCCTGCCGTATGAAGATTATGAGTTCACCTTCATCATGACCCCTGTTTCTCACAATTACCCATTATATTGACAGAAGAGATGAATATCCTGAAACCTTTTATGGCACTTTGCCTCATGCAGGCTTTGCCATGTATCGTACGGGCGGCACAACCCGATTCCGTTTATGTCTTCCCTTATCCCACGACCAACGACCACGGGCGGCGCGGCATGCAGTTCGTCTGGAGCGCGGACGGGGAGCACTGGCAGGACGTGGCAGAAGGAATGGTCTTTATGCGGTGTGACTTCGGTGCTTGGAAATACATGTACAAGCCGCGCCTGATACAAGACCGGCAGGACGGAAGGTTGCACTGTTTCTGGGACTTGAACCCGGAAGGCAGCGCGATAGGCTATGCTTCGTCCACCGACCTGATAAAATGGACGCCCCAAGAATATTTCATGGCCACGGAGCAAGGAAAGTTCGCCGTGAAAGACGGGCGTATGCCGGTGACTGACACGGTACAAATCGGCGACAAGACGATCGTGGGATATGCCCTGAAAGTATCCTACGGCATATTGGAAGGCATGGAACGCCATGGCATATACCGTTCCGCCCTCAATGCGCTGAGGGGAGAGCGTGCCGAGCACGACGCGGCCCGGTTTGCCGGACTGCAAACGGTCAATGCACGGATTACCGTGGACGAAGGCCGGGCGAAACCCATCAGTGAGAACCTGATTGGCGTGTTCTTTGAAGACTTGAATTACGCAGCCGACGGCGGACTGTATGCCGAACTGGTGCAGAACCGGGATTTCGAGTACTCCGAAGCCGACGGCAACAAGGACCGGAACTGGAACAGCCGCTACGCGTGGAGCGTGGAGGGCGAGGGCATGGCATTCGACGTGTCTACGGAACAGCCCGTCCATCCCAACAATCCCCATTACGCCGTGCTCGACGTGGAGCAGCCCGGCAGCGGCTTCACGAATACGGGATTCGACGGCATCGCGGTGAAAGAAGGCGAGAAGTACGACTTTTCGCTTTTCACCCGTACGCCGGACGGCAAGGGAGGCGGAAAGGCCGTGGTACGTCTGGTCGACCCACAGGGAAAGACCGTGGCCGAGACCACCGTCAAGTTGTCCTCGAAAACCTGGAAGAAACGGGAAGCCGTGCTGAAAGCCACGGCCACCGTCGCGCAGGCCCGGCTCGTCATCATCCCGCAGTCTGCCGGACGGTATGCCCTTGACATGATTTCACTGTTCCCACAAAAGACGTTCAAGGGACGGAAGAACGGGCTTCGCGCCGACTTGGCTCAGGCCATTGCCGACATCCGTCCGCGTTTCGTCCGCTTCCCCGGCGGATGTCTGGCCCATGGGGACGGGGTGGACAACATCTATCATTGGAAAGAGACCATCGGCCCGTTGGAAGCCCGAAAACCGGCGGCCAACATCTGGCGTTACCACCAGACGCGCGGTTTGGGCTACTTCGAGTATTTCCAGTTTTGCGAGGACATCGGTGCCGAACCGCTACCGGTCGTGGCCGCAGGCGTGCCCTGCCAAAATTCCGGTATCGGAGGCCCGAGCCATCATTCCAAAGACTTCGTGACGGCCAACGGCCAACAGGGCGGCATCCCGATGGAGGAGATGGGGCAGTACATACAGGACGTGCTCGACCTGATTGAATATGCCAACGGGGATGCCAAAACCACACGATGGGGACGCGAACGGGTCAAGGCCGGACATCCCGAACCGTTCAACCTGAAATACATCGGACTGGGCAACGAAGACCTCATCAGCCGCGTGTTCACGGAACGGTTTACGATGATTTATGAAGCCGTCCGGGCCAAATATCCCGACATCGTGGTCATCGGCACGACGGGACCGTCCTGCGAAGGAACGGACTACGAAGAAGGTTGGGCCTTGGCCGACCGCTTGAAACTGCCCATGGTGGACGAACATAATTACAACACGCCGGGATGGTATATCAACCATCAGGATTATTACGACCACTACGACCGCAGCAAATCCAAAGTCTATCTGGGGGAATATGCCGCCCATGCCCCGGGACGGGTCAATAACATGGAAACCGCCCTGTCCACGGCCTTGTACCTTACGTCTATCGAGCGTAACGGCGACGTGGTGAGCATGGCCTCCTACGCTCCGCTTCTGGCTAAAGAAGGGCGCACGCAATGGACACCGGACTTGATATACTTCAACAATACGGACGTAAGACTCACTACGGACTATTACGTACAACAGTTGTTCGGCCGGAACTCCGGAAGCGAATACCTTCCTTCCACAGTCTTGCTGGACCGCAAGGAGAAAAACGTGAGAAACCGCGTGGGCGTTTCCGTGGTGAAAGACGGCGAAAGCGGCGACCTTGTCGTGAAATTGGTGAACCTGCTCCCGGTGGCGGTCAAAACGGATGTGGAAATCCCGTCGCTGGCCGGACATCAAGCCGTAGGGCAGAAGACCGTCCTTTCGGGTCGCCCGTCCGACACGAATGCCGTACCGGTAGAAAGCGCAATGGAAATAGGGGAGAAGTTCCCCTATGAAATGCCGGCCTATTCCTTCACGGTTATCAGGATAAAACGCGAATGTAAGTAGATGTCTCGATAACGAAAGGGATAAGACAGAAGAACAAAAGGACAAAAGGCTGCGCAAGCCAAAATATTTTGTCCTTTTGTTTTTCTGTCTCATTTTATCGTTTTGTCAATCTGTCAATCCCATCCTCACGAGAATCGCGTATTTGTCCTTTGGCCCGAAGCCGGAAATAAATAAGGCATTCTCGCGAGGGCGGGATTTTAACTTGCTGTAAGCATAGACTTGTTTTTACTTTCTTTCTGTCCGGTAGCAGGGAAGTAGATGCGGAAGGAAGCGGTCGGCCTGTCAGCCGGACGCGAATATCCGGAACACTTTGATTCCGTTTTTGCGAAACGGATTTTCTTCAGATAGCGTCTGAAGCCCCCCTCAAAGGGCATTTTCCTGCCTCTTTCAGCCTCCGGATTCCCCTTTCGGAAGAGTTTGGGCGCACAACGTGCTGAGAATGAAAAATCGCTTTCAGCCGAACGATTTACCGTTCGGCTGAGAAAAAAGCACGAATATGCAGGATTTATGCCATAATATTGTATTTATACCGTATAAATATACAGAAAAAAGACCTGAAAAGCCCTTTTTCCCTTATTCTTGAAATACGGGGATTCCGGAAAAACTGTCTTTTTGACAGCTTAAAGTCCTCTAAAACGTACAAATGTAAGTCCCTCCAAACGCTTCACCCATATCTGAAGTATTCCTTTTGCAACTGCATCTTAATATCCTTGCGTGCCAATAAGATATGCTGTTCCACCGTACGCTTCGAAACAGACAATTCACGGGCGATCTCGGAAGGGGTGAGGTTTTCAAAAAAGGACAGGCAATACGCCTTGCGCCGCTTTTCCGGCAGGGCAAACACCAAACGGTCGAACATCAGTTTCAATTCCTTGAAAGAGACTTTTTCCTCCGTCGTGTCTTGCAAGGTCTCCTGCGTGTAAAACAGTTCGCCCCACACGTCATTCTCCTTGCGGTATCTTCGTTGGCGGTCGGCCATCAGGTTACGTGCCACCTTGTAAGCCAAGGACACCACAGCCTCTGGACTTATGAAATCCTTATGCTTCCACAGTCTCTCAAACACATCCTGCACCACATCTTCCGCCTCGTCGGGACGATCGATGCGGGATGCGATATAATGCTTCAAAGCCTCCTTTTGCCGTACGTAACACGCGGCCAGTCCTTTTTCGTCGTTTCTTGCTTCCATGGCACATCGTTTGATTTCTACCACAAAAGTAGCCTAACGGCAGGCGACGGAATGGGATGATTTCAGCCGATTGTTACGTCATTTTGCGCCTTTCCTTCTTTTTCCCTGAACTGTGTCGGTGTCATGCCGAACTCTTCCTTGAAATGCAGGTTGAAATACTTGATGGTGTTGAATCCCGTGAGGTCCGCTATTTCGTTCACGCTGCATGTAGTGGCCTTCAACAACTGGGCTGCCCGTTTCAGCCGGATGGAACGGATGAACTGCAAGGGCGTGAGGTTGACAATGGCCTGCATTTTGCGGTTCAACTGGGTCTTGCTCATCCCCACGTCCAAGCTCAGGTCGCCCACGGAATATTCCGGATTGCTGATGTTCTTCTTGACGGATTCCAAGGCTTTCTCCATCAGCTTCTCGTCTATCGAAGTCGTGGTGATGGCCTCGAAAGACACGTCGATGGACTTGCGGAACATCTTTTGCCGCCGTTCTTTCTGCTCGATGAGTTGACGGATGCGCACTTGCAGCATTTCCCAGTTGAACGGTTTCGAGATATAAGAATCCGCTCCTGCTTCGTATCCCCCGATGCGCGAATCATCGGAACTGCGGGCCGTAAGCAGGATGAACGGGATATGTGAGGTCTGTATGTCGCCTTTCAGCCTGCGGCACAGTTCCATGCCGTCCATGCGGGGCATCATCAGGTCGGACACAATCAAGTCCGGCAACTCCGTCCGTGCCGCCTGTTCGCCCTCCACGCCGTCTCGCGCTTCCACCACACAAAAGTCCTTTTGCAGTTGCTCCACCAGGAAATGACGGAATTCGTCGTGGTCCTCCACCACCAGAATCTTCTTCCGTCCCGTCTCCGTGGGCGGCATGTCGTGGATTTCGCTCTCTTCGTCCCGGTATTCCGCCTTTTCTTCTGCCGCAGGTGCCGCCCCTCCGCCATGCAGGTCGGTCGGGATATACAGGGTGAAGGCCGTGCCTTCTCCCGTCCGGCTTTCCACCGTGACCTTTCCTTCATGCAGTTTGACGTACTCGCGCACCAGATGGAGACCTATGCCGCTGCCTTGCCCGGCCGGTTGTCCCTCCGTGGCTGTCTGATAAAAACGGTCGAAAACGAAGGGCAAATCCTTCTCCGCAATGCCGCATCCAGTGTCTTCCACCCTGATTGCCGCATACGGCCGTCCGTCTTCCGATACCTTCTCCACCGTGACCCGTACCTGTCCGTGCGCGGAGGTGAATTTGAAGGCATTGGAAAGCAGGTTGTTGAGCATCTTATACATCTTGTCGGAATCGTAATTCATGAAAAGACGTTCCACCTTAGGCTCGAAGGAAAGTTCTATCTCACGGCTTGCCGCTAACTCGGTGAACTGCCTGACAGCTTCTTCCAAGAAAGAGACCATGTCGTTCATCTTCAACCTGAGACGCTCGCCCTTCATTTCTAATTTACGGAAATCGAGCAACTGGTTTACCAGATTGAGCAGGCGGCGCGCATTATTGTAAATAGGTTCCAACTTCTTTTTCAGCTCCGGTTCGCCCGTATCGTGGATGAGTGCCCCCAAAGGCGTAAGAATCAAGGTGAGGGGAGTGCGGAACTCATGGCTGATGTTCGTGAAGAAGCGGAACTTCATCTGGTCGAGCTCTTCGCGCTGTTTCCGTTCGTTGGCTTCTTGAGCCATCCGGATTTTGAGCTGTGCCCGCCTCCGGAACCTTCTCCACGACCAGACCATCAAACCGGCAGCCAGCACGACGTACACCGCGATGGCCCATGCCGTCGCCCAAAACGGGGGCGCAATGGTAATGGTTATTTCGGCCGGTGTCTTCCCCCAAATCTTGTCCCCGTTGGCGGTGTAGACCACGAATTTGTACTCGCCGGGCTGTAATCCGGTATAGGTGGCGCGTCCGCTCCCGTCGGCCACCACCTCGTTCCACTCCTTATCGTAATTCAGCAGTTTATACTTATAATAAGTGTGCGAAGGGTTGACATAATTCAGGCCTGAAAATTCTATCATGACGAAATTCTCGTCGTGGCGGAGCCGGATTTCCGACGTTCGGTCCACGGTCTGCGTCAGAATCACATGCCCGTTGTATGCCTCGTTTACTTTCAACGGGTTGTTGAACAGATAGAAACGGGTGAAGACGGGATGGTTGTCGCTTCGGTCGTATCGGATTTCCGAAGGATTGAAATAATTGAATCCGTGGGCCCCGCCGAAGAACAAAAGCCCGGACCGGGTTTTCAAAGCCGCATTCTCATAAAACTTGCCGCCTTGCAACCCGTCGGTTTCCCCATAGCTCACCACGGAAAATCCTTTCCCGGCAGGGGCTTCACGAGGTGCGATTTTACAAAGTCCGTTCAGCGTGGAAGCCCATACCATTCCCTCGTTGTCTTCCAACAAGGCCGTGACGGCATTGTTGGGCAGTCCGTCGGACTCGGTCAGCACCGTGGCCTCCTTGTGGCGAGGGTCAAACACCAAGATGCCGTCTTCCGTCCCGAACCATTCCACGCCGTGACGGTCTTTCAGCATGCAGAAATATTTGGTGTCGGCATACCGCTGTTCTTTCAGAAAAGCCGGAATCCACACGCTGTCTTTCTGTGTGTCGTAATAGTAGATGCCGCTGTTACCCAAAGCGGCGAACGTATGGCCGTCCACCGGATAGAAGGCATGAACCACGGCGTATGAACGGAGTTCGGGATGACGGTCGTGCAACATATAGGTAATCTTTCCCGTGACCGGATCGAAACGTCCGACCCCACCGGTCACACTGGCCCAATAACGGCCTTCGCTGTCTTCATACAAAGCACGGGATATGTTCTGGTTAGGGTCTTGTTCCCAATTCACCGTAGAACGGAGAAGGTTGCGGACCTGTCCGCCCTCGATGCAATAAAAACCGTGAAGGAAGGTGCCCACCCATATACGTCCGCCCTTGTCCTTAAAGACGGAAAGGCAAATGTCATTCGGTTCGGCCTTGAATACTTGCTCCATCGCACCGGTAGACGGTCGGAAACGGAAGAGGCCGAAAACGCCTCCGATAAGTACAGACCCGTCGGCGTCCTCCAGAAAGCACCGGATGCTCTCGCTGGTGACGGACGAATAGCGGTTCACGGTGTGACCGAGAGAGAACTTCTGCATGCTGGGATGGTAATAACACAAGCCCTGAAAGAGGGTGCCCACCCATATTCCCCCGTTCCGGTCGGAAAATACCGTGTAAATATCGTTTTCCAATGTCCCTCCGTCGGTCAGTTCCAGTGCAGGAAGTGCGGTCACCTCGAACGTCCGGGCATCGATGATGCGAAGGCCGGATTTGGACGTGCCGACCCACACATTGCCGTCCCGGTCCAAATCCATGCACGTGAAGAAGTTGGAAAGTCCGCTTATGCCGCATGCCTCCTTCCAAGTGCGTTCCATGCGATTGTAGAAGAATAGCCCGTTGTTGTACATCAGCCAGATGTTTCCCTGGGCATCCGGATGCAGGTATATACGGTCGGTAAGCCGGTTGATGACATGCAGGAAACGTGTCTCTTGCGACACGAACTCGGCCGAAGAGTAGTCCCAGTAGCGAATCAGTCCGCTTTCATATACAATCCAACAGAGGTTCTTGTATTGCGTCATTTCCACCGGTACGCCGTATTTCCGGGTAAATTCACTGCCACCATCCTCTATGGTGCGCAAACGCCCCTGTTCCACGTCGTAGAAGGAGACGGTATTGTCTTCGGTCACGAACCAATAATTCTTGTAATCGTCTATAAACAGGTTCTTCAGCCGCCGATTTATTCCCATGGAAGCCAACACCTCGGAGACGGAATAATCATATTGCCCGCTCTTCATGTCGAGCAAAAGCAGGTAGCCCAACTCTTTGAGCCACATCCGTCCTTCGCGGTCGTAATACTCTTTGGGCGGACGGTCGTATGCCCAAATGTATTTACGTGTCTTGTCGTATGGGAATCGGTCGAACGTGGCACCGTTGTAAATGTTCAGAATGAAACCGGTCTTGATGGCGATGCAACCTTCTTCCGTCATCGTCAGGCTGCGGATTTGTCCGTCCGAAAGTCCGTCCGAAGCATCGATAAGGCGGAATTTGTATTGACGGTCTTGTGCGTGGAGGCACGAGGCCAGCAACAGGAACAACATCGGAACGACTGTCCTTATGGCACGCTTTCCTGCTTTTCGTTTTACGGTATCCATGGCTTTTCTTTCAAATAACAAATGATGATTAGACAAAGATAGGCAATCGGCACCACTTGACGTAGGATATTTTGGTTCAAAATATAGGTTGTTTTGTTGCATTGTGCTGAATCGGCCGTCTTTTTCGGACATTTTCCCTCATGCCGTGGCTAGAAAAACATCCTTCAGGCGCATTTGGTTCAGAACGACATAAAAGATGCTTTTTTTCATCCGTCCCCGTACGGTATTTACCTGCTAACTTTGCCACGGTTCATTAAAAACATTTACCATGAAGAAAAGATACTTGATAGTCATGACGCTGTGCAGTTCGTTATGGTTGAATGCACAAAACTTCATCCATCCCGGCATGTTGCATACGCAGGCCGACCTGGACCGGACAAAAGCCAAGGTAGAAGCCGGCGAGGAGCCTTGGGCTTCCGCTTACAGGAAACTGCTGACCAGCCCGCATGTCAGTTTGGACTGGAAGGCTGCTCCGGTCGAGAAAATCGTACGCGGAGGCCGGACGATTTGGGAACCCGACCCGGACAATTACCAGTTGGCTTACCGGGATGCCGCCACGGCTTACCAATGTGCGTTGGTCTGGCACATATCCGGCGATAAGGCGTATGCGGACAAGTCCGTCCAAATCCTAAATGCTTGGGCCAAGACCTGCAAGAAGGTGAGCGGAGACACGAATGCCTGTCTGGCATACGGGCTGTATGGCTACCAGTTTGCCAACGCTGCCGAACTGATGCGCGACTATCCGGGATGGGATGCCACGGACTTCGGACGATTCAAAGAATGGATGCTGAAAGTGTGGTACCACGGGGTAATCGGTTTCCTGCAAGGACGCAACGGGACACAAGACGACCATTATTGGTCGAATTGGGGCTTGTGCAACGTGCTGTGTGCGATGAGCATAGGTATATTGTGCGACGATGTCTTCATCTACAACCAAGCCACGGAGTATTATAAGTATATGGAAGACCACCGTTATGGCGAGTCGCTGCATCATTTGGTCTGGAAACTTCATCCGGACGAACGCGGCCCCTTCGGCTATTTCGGGCAGATGCAGGAATCCAACCGCGACCAAGGGCATGCCGCCATGGCGCTTGCATTGGCCGCAGACCTTTGCGGCACGGGGCGAAACCAAGGCGATGACTTTTATGCCCTGAAGGACGACCGTATCGTATGTGGGTTTGAATACGTCAACGCCTATAATTCCGGAGTGGACGACTTGCCGAACAGTCCTTATACGAATTGCGACGGGACTTTCATGAGAATGGGAGACGGAGGACGGGGAACCAACCGTCCGGCTCAAGCCCGTATCGTGAATTACTATGAAAACATACGAGGCATAGAGGTGCCTTACTCCAGAAAGATGCTCGAAATGAACGAAAACGGCATAGACGCAGGAGGCGGATTCGGCGGAGGGAACAGCGGCGGATACGACCATTTGGGTTTCAGTACCCTGATGTGTACGCTCGACCCGTTGGAGGACAAGACTAAAGTCCCCACGGTCCTGAGTGGAAAAATCGCGTATGAAGGTCGTGAAATCGACCGGCCTGACGTGAACTGTATCCCCAAAGGGGCGACCGTGACCCTGACGGCCCTATTGCCGGACGGAGAAACGGATACCGGTAAATGGGCATGGGACGATGATCCGGCATGCACTTTTTCCACACGTGACATCGTGTTGGATACTTCGCGTACCTTCCGTGTGCATTATACCAATGAAAAAGGCGTGAGCAACACGCAGTTGTTCGCCCTTCATGTGGAAGGGGAGGGATGGACCGGTAACTTTACTCCTTATTATAAAATGAACGGTACCACGGGAACAGACACGTTGATTTACGTGAAGAAATATGATGAACTGACATTTGGGATGGAGTATATTGATACTCCTGTGCGTGAATGGAAGTGGGAAAAAAGTACCAATGGGCAGAATTGGAATGCACTGAGCCACAACGAAAATCTGATGACGCTGCCGAGCGTTTCATCGAATGCTTATTACCGGGTGACAATGACCAATCAGGCCGGTGCCCGATTACAACAAACGTTCCGCGTGGAGGTGTCGGAAATAGACCCGTTCATTGCGTATGGCGACGATAAAAACTATAGCGGGACGACCTTGGCCGTGCCACGCCACACAGCCGTGTCTTTGTACGCCTCGCCGAACTCCCTGCTCGCCCAGTCAGCCAACTCCACACGCGTTTACAAGTGGATACTCGATAAAGACACCATACAAGCCGACACATTGACTTTCCACCTGAACGATTTAGGCGGAAAAGTGGCCGATCTGAACGATACTTTGTGTGTCGGAGTGTTGGACACCTGCATGGAATACACGTTGATGTTCCACCGCGTTTCACAAACAGGCTCGAAAGCCGAAACTGTTTTGCATTTCAACCTGCCGGTATATGAGACCAATACGCTCGAACCGCAAGCCAAAGACAGTTTTTATATTAAAGACCCGCAAACAGGCCGGTATTTGAGGAATACGGATGCTACGTTCACCGGTCTGGACGAAACCGACGACCAGTCTTTTTTGTGGAGGATACGTCCCATGCCACTTTATGGCGACCGTTACATGTTTGTCAGCCAAACGGATAACAATAAACATTTGTCTGACGAGGGGACACTGACTACAAAGAATGATTATTCCAAACATTCTTTCAATCTCTTCCGCAAATATTCGGATGAAGACCTGTATGCCATCGGTCTTTCTTCGACCGCAGGCTCAGGTTTTCTCGAAACCGATGCCGACGATCCAGCCTTAAGCGTAACTAAAGGAAGCGTGTTTTCGGAATTTCCTTTCGTCATAATCCGGAAAGTACAACCGAACGACCCTGACGGTATCAAAGACTGTCGGAACGAAACAGAGTATACCGTAAATCCCATCGTCAGCTATTCCTGCCACGGGCAAGAGTTGTACTTGAAGAGCAAAGAAGCCGGAATATTACGTATTTACTCGTTATCCGGCGTGCTTCTGCAAACGGAAACCTGCGAAATGGGTGACAACCATATACGTCTCCTCTTTCGGAACAAGGGGATATGTATCGGATTATACGCTACTTCTACGGACAAACGCCAGTCCATTAAAATTACAAGAAATAGCGTCATATAGAAAAATTGTTCATAAGTTGCTCGCATCAAACTGATGCGGTAGGTATGAGTTTTGCCCCTAAGGTAGAGATTGCTTTCAGATAATAACGACAAAAAACGACCGATTCCCTTATGAACATACATAAAGAATAGACCTGTGCAATGGATGCACAGGTCTATTTCTTTAATTATTGCAATCAAATGGATTTGAATCAATCTTCGATGGCAGCCTGCGCCTAATCTACACCCACTTAACAATCAATAGATTGAAACACTTTCGTAAGTGTTTTGTAAGTGGAATCTTACATTTTAGCGCGGTTGTCTATAAAAAGTAGTATTATTCCTCGATAGCAGCTTGTGCATCTCTAATAGGTACATAGTTTTCAGTACATTTAGGGGCTTTAGTAAGTGATTTGTTAGTCTTTGAAACCATCTATCACAACTCTATTCACTAATAGAGAAAAAATCTGCCAGCGAGTAGCAATCATTAATTCATCTGTAATGAGAATGCTACAATACTAATGGTTTATTTATACATTATTATATATTACTTCCTTTCTTCTAAAAGTTTTATGATTCTCTCCTTGTCACCCAAATGGGATTCAAGGTGTGTTATCTGCATATTTAAATTTTGTATCTGTTCTCTCAGAAGTTTGATGGCTTCCTTTTGAGACTCGACTTCTGCCCGTTCTTTGGATAGTTGCGATGCAAGCTCCGCTTCACCTATTATATTATGGGCATTCCCTTGCAAAGAGACTGCTGCCAAATGAGCGGAAATCTGTTGTGGAACAGGGCAGAACAACGAGAAGAAATTATAGTCCAAAGCCTCACTCACTTTGACAAGCCGACTGGTCTCCATGGTTTCCCTATCCAATATGCGATTGACATGCTGTTGGGTCACACCGATTCGACGCCCCAACTCGGATTTGGAAATACCAAGTTCGACACGCCGTTTCTCAATTTCGGCACCCACATGCACACGTTTGATGTTTATTTCCATAGACGTAAATCATTAAACAGAGATTAAATCAAAAAATATCAAATATTTATTTGGCTACCTAAACATTATTATGTTACTTTGCAAGCGTTATACACTCGATTAGTATATGCAAAGTTAAACATTAAACATTAAACATCCAAACATTATGGCAGAAATTGTGGTAAAAATCCGTCCCGCTCTCACCGCCCTCAAAATCGGTGAGTCAATCACTTTCCCCATTTCCAAGCTGAAAAGTGTCCGTACCCAAGCCTCCGAACTGGGTGCCATCTACAACCGGCAGTATAAGACACAAACCAACAGGGAGAATATGACTATCACTGTAAAGCGTATTGATTGAGGGGCTTAATTATATGGATATGAAAATACTCCAAGTCTTAGACCGGCTGGTTCCATATGATGCTTTTCTAAACGACCTTGCAGCCAGGATTGTCGGAATGATGAAGGCTGATAGCAACGACCCTGAATTTGTTAGCCAAAGAAAGGCGTATGAATTGTTTGGAAGGCGCAATGTGGAAAGATGGAAACGGCAAGGGAAGGTGGAATCCTATAAAAGACCTGGAAAGGTGGAATACAGGACTTCAGATCTCCGCCTTTTACAGCGTACCGTGCAGGATTACATTGAACCGCCATTACATGAAGAAAGCGGTAATAATAAGAAATAAACGGAATAAGTAAACATTATTATGGCTACCTATTCGATAATATCAAAACTTTCAATGTTAGGTATTGAAAGTACAACAAGATAGGGTCTCCCCTGATAATAAAGCAATGACAAATGAAGGAATTAAAGCCAACATGTGACCCCGATGGTGTCTATTCAGTCAAACGCACGTGTGCGGAACTGGGCGTAAGCCACAAGACACTCCGCAAGTATAGGGATAACGGCTACATCAAGCCGCTCAATCCCCAGAATCTTAGCCGTCCCAAATATTCCGGACAGTCAATCATTGAATGTTGGAACCTTCTCAAAACATTATGATAAGCGAATCCACCATCAATAAAGTCAGGAACCTTTCCATAGAAGACATCCTCAAACCCTACGTCAGACTTTCACGAAAAGGATTGACGTTGATGGGGCTTTGTCCTTTCCATTCGGAACGGACAGGTTCGTTTGCGGTCACTCCCAGAAAGAACTTGTTCCATTGTTTCAGTTGTAACCGTGGTGGGGACGGCATCACTTTCATTATGGAAAAGGAGAACCTGACTTTTATGGAGGCTGTAACCTTTATCGCCAAGAACAACGGCATACCGATAGAATTTTCAGATGAAGAACGTAGCGAAGAGGAATTGGCGGAAGCCAAACACAAGGAATCACTCCTGATTACCCTCGACCATCTTCAACGCTTCTTTGTGGAAAACCTTAGAGTGGCGATGACGGAGGAAAACCAGGCAGCCCGTGAGTATGCTTACGGCAGATGGTCGGAAGAGTTCTGTTCCATCGCAGGAATTGGTTTCGCCCCCAAGGATGGAAACACATTCATGGAGTATTGCCGGACAAAAGGACTCAATGAGGAATCACTCTTTGAACTTGGAATGTTGAAGCGAAAAGAGGATGGCAGTATATATGCCATGTTCCGGCAACGCATCATGATTCCCATCCGTAACAGATGGGGACGCATCATCGCTTATACTGCCCGATATATAGGGAACAACGAGAAAGCCCCTAAATATATCAACTCTTCCACCAGCATCATTTATTCCAAAGGTGAAACTCTGTTCGGTATTGACCGGGCAAGCCGACAACGGGATGCCGACTACTATATCATAGTGGAAGGCGCACCGGATGTGTTAAGGATGCAGTCCGTTGGTTTTGACAATACCGTAGCAACTCTCGGTACGGCATGGACGGACAGCCAGTTTGAGCAACTGAAAAAGTTCACTGCCTCCCTTTGCTTCATACCGGACTCGGACACCGCCGAAGGCAAACCTTATGGGGCTGGATTTGAAGCGGTCATGACAAATGGAGCTTCCGCAATAAAGAAAGGATTCCATGTGACGGTCAGGGAACTTCCATTTGCGGAGCAAAACGGAAAGAACGATGCTGATAGCTACATCCATTGCAAAGAGGATTATTCTTCCCTGAAGGAAAAGCATTTTATCGTATGGCTGGCACAAAAACGCTTCTGCATAGCCGGCTCTTTGATGGAAGAACGGAAATACGTGGCTGAAATAGCAGATCTCTTACGCTATGTAAAGGATCAGTTGGTCTTTGACCAGTGTATTGAACAATTAGGCAAACTGCATGGAAAGGTCAAGTTGTGGCGTGATGCCGTCACCCAAGCACGGGGTGAGGCGAGGAAAAAGCAAGGACATGGTTCATCCATGAATGAAATGCAGCGTGAAGCGGAACTGCTACGCCAGTTCGGGCTGTTTGTCCGGGAAAACTGCTATTACGCCATCGGTGAAGAAGACGAAGAACCGGCAAGGATTTCCAATTTCATTATGGAACCGTTGTTTCACATCGAGGATGAGAACAATGCTACCCGGATTTTCCGGATGCGGAATATGTATGACGTATGCAGGGTTATCGAACTGAAAGAGTCCGAACTCTGTTCATTGAGTAACTTCCAACAAAAAGCCGGTTCATTAGGCAATTATGTATGGTTGGCCAAGATTGACAAGCTCAACCGGGTCAAGGAATACTTGTACTCCAAAACGGACACGGCTGAAAGAATCCGTAAGTTAGGTTGGAACGCTTCCGAAGAGTTCTTTGCTTTCGGCAACGGCATATTGTATGATGGCACTTTCAAGAACGTCGATGATTTGGGAATTGTCCGTGGTGTAAACGGCAAAGCATTTTATATTCCGGCAACTTCCAAGATTTATCTCCATAACCAGGAAATCTTTCAGTTTGAGCGGTTGATGGTCCATGAGAACCGCAACGGCGTAAAACTGTATGATTTCGCATCAAGGCTGATTGGGGTGTTTGGTGAGAACGCCTCTATTGCCTTGTGTTATCTTCTTGCCACCCTGTTCCGTGACATCATATTCAGACGTACCCGACATTTTCCCATCCTGAACCTTTTCGGCGAAAAAGGAACCGGAAAGACCACGCTTGCCACTTCATTGCAATCTTTCTTCTTACACGGAATTGACCCGCCAAACCTTGGTGTCACCTCTGTTCCTGCCATGAACGACCGGGTATCACAGGCGGTCAATACCTTGGTGGTACTGGATGAGTACAAGAACGACCTCGACATCCGCAAAATCGCCTACCTCAAAGGTTTATGGGGAGGTGGCGGGCAGACGAAGAAGAATACCAATACAGACGGAATGGCAGCGCAGACCATCGTCAGTACCGGAGTTGCTTTATGCGGACAGGACAAGCCTACGCAAGATATGGCACTCTATACCCGTATCATCTTCTTGGCTTTCTCCAAAACATCGTTCAACCAAGTGGAGAAAAGGAACTATGAAGATTTGGTCGCGCTCTGCAACATGGGGCTGACCCACTTGACCATTGAGATATTGAGCCATCGGGAACTGTTCGAGAAGAATTTTCCGGAAATCTACTCCATCACCAAAAGGGAATTGGCCACAAAGTTTGAGAATGAGAGCATCCATGACCGTATTTTCGGAAACTGGGTCATTCCATTGGCTGCTTACCGTACTTTGGAAACAGTACTGGATGTCCCGTTCGGTTATGCCGATCTGTTTGAAACGGCGGTCAAAGGCATACGAAGCCAAAACGAATTAGCGCAAGAAAGTTCCGAAGTAGCCGACTTTTGGAGTATGCTGCAAGGATTCCAGACTTCAGGGAAATGTGTGGATAAGGCGCATTACCGCATCCGCTATATGAAATCCTTCCGTCCAATCTCGGTCAAGGAAGATATTGAGTTCAAGGAGGCGCGTCCCATCCTCTATCTGAATATGGCGGCGGTGGCTTCTTTATTCAATAGCCGGAACATGAACGCTACTGCCAACCGTTCTAACTGGTCTACCATTATGTCGTACCTGAAATCTCATTCGTCATTTCTTGGACTAAAGCAGGATAGGTTTACCATCTTGTTACCCAGCGGTCTGCCCGACTATTCATTTGAGATGGTTAACAATGAGCAGGTCAAGAAGGTCAAAGTAAACCGACCGAAGGCGTTATGTTTTGACTATCTGCAATTAAAGGAAGCGTTTGGATTGGAATTGGAAACGGAAATCATTTCCGACAAACAAGAAGTTATGGAAGATAATCTTACGGGGCAGGAACCGTCAAATGTACAGATATAGGGCTTTCCATCACAGCGAGATTTACCTTTATAGCATTTAGAAATCATGAAAAATTAGACAAGGCAAAAGCAATAATCGTATTTAAGAAGATATAACTTGTGTAAAACAAAGGAAAGCTCAACATATATGCTTGATTTTGTTGTTTCTTTTGTAATTTTGCACTTAAATAGCACGGAATCAATGACAGAAGAACAATTTATAAAACTTTCCCAAAAAGGAGAAGGTACTCAAATCGAATATAAAACTTGTACAGAACAGGTCTCAGAATCTTTGTACGAGACAGTATGCTCATTTTTGAATCATAGTGGAGGGCAAATCCTTGTTGGAGTAAAGGACGATGGAGAGATTATCGGTGTCAATCCGGACAAAGCGGAAAAACTTAAAGCAAATATCATTACTTCCATAAAGAATAAGGATTTGTTCATGCCTTGTCCATACTTTACTCCGGAAATAATGGAAGTCAATAATAAGACAGTCCTTCTTCTTGACATACCTTGCGGACAATATGTATATCGTTATAATGACAGGTTTTGGGACAGGAACGGAGATGCGGACATTGACGTGACAGACCATCCTGAATTATTACTATCCCTATTTGAGCGGAAGAATCCCCATTTGTTTGAAGAAAGGATTGTGAAGGACTTGACGATGGATAATCTCGACCATGAAACATTCCAATTTTGCCGCAACATACTCGCCGTGATTAAGCCGGGGCATCCCTGGTTGCAACTGACTGATGAAGAGATATTGGTTCATACTCATATAGCCAAGAAGAATTCAATTTCCGGTGAACTCGAATTGAAATATGCCGCACTTATATTGTTTGGAAAAGAAGAAGCAATAGAAGACTTCATGCCACGCTATCGCTTTGAAGCCTTATTCCATATGTGTACCTATGAACAATATAACGATATGATGCAATTTCCCAATCGGTATGATGACCGAAGAACCATGCGTTGTAATCTTATCAAAGTGTATGACCAGCTGACTCAATTTACAGAACGCTATCTTCCTGACAAATTCTATTTACCATCCGGTTCCACCAGGCGTGAGGATATTCGTTGGGATTTGTTCCGTGAAATAATCGCCAACTTATGCGTACATGCTGATTTCAGTACAGGGTACGCTTGCTTTTTCCATGTTTTCAAAGACCGGGTAGTTACCAAGAATCCTACCCGATTATCTCCTGAGAATCCTGAAGGCGAGCTTACATTACAGCAGTTGAACAACTATACAAAGAACCCTCTTCTTGTGCGCGTGTTCCATGAACTTTCATGGGTAGAAGACATGGGGTCAGGCACTCGCAATATCTTACGCTATGCCCCTTTATATTATCCAGATTATAAGGTGGAAATTAATAACGGTTCGCAATTCATTTTCTCTATCACATATATGGAAGCGACATCAAAGGAAGGAGAAAATGGCACCCAAACCGAGAAAATGGCACTCAAAATTGGAGAAAATGGCACCCAAACCGAGAAAATGGCACTCAAAAAATCTGATGAATTAAAAGATGATGAGTTGCAAATATCTTTGAATGACACCCATGAAAACAAAAAAGCTGTTATAAAAAAGCGCAAACGTCAACAAGGAATCATTAGTTTAATAAAGCAAGACCAGTTTATTACAGCAGAAGAGATAGCGGAAAAACTTGACGCCGGTTTAAGAACAATCCGTCGAGACCTTGAAGACTTAAAGGATTTAATTGAATATGAAGGGTCTGCGAAAGGAGGGCATTGGAAATTTTTGAAGTAATATTTCACATACAAGAATTTTCACCGTTGGGATTAACGGTTCTATAAATACAAAAGGGGCGGTTAGCCCCTTTTGCCGCAAATATTGACCACATTCATTTTCATCCTCTCGGCTTTCCTAACCGTATAAAACGTGCCACCTTTGGGCTTGCCATCATAGTATGCAATCACACTGCAAGAATGTGAAAGCATATAATCGTTCCGTCTAAGCAAACATCCACGGAAATAGTCCTTGCTTAATGTAACAACCTTGTCTGTCTTGGCAAGTATTCGGTGATACCGTTCCTGCTCAGAAGAAACCCATCGGGTGCTCTGTCCTGAAAACGGGACAACAGCAAATAACTGAATATCGGGAAACTTGTCTTTGAGTGACAACACAACCTCTGCTGCCATCATATCGAATCCCAATGCCATGCCGCAATAGAAACGGGTCATACCTGACTTGCAAGCAAGAGTCACGGCTGTAGTCAGTCGTTTCCTTACCTCCTCTTGCCTGGCTAATGGAATAATCCGATGACCCGTAAAGGCTATAGCTTTTTCCCTTTCTAAATACAATATCTTTTTCATCAGCTTCTTACTTTGTAATGGGTTCTTGCCTAGAAAATACCGCCAAGTACATTCGCTCCGAAACTTTCAAGCTGATTGGCATAGAGGGCGTAGCTCATTCCACGGGTGATTACATCGTCATACACCAAGACGGTCTTTCCGTCAAACCACTTCTCGTCAAACTCCAAGATACAGACCTTTCGGATTTCCTTTTCTGTCTTTCTGTGTTCATGGATAGATAACCGTTCACCGCATACTTTTACATGGTCATAGCCATTTATCGCTCCGGTCAGTTCACACACTCTTTCGCAAAAAGCCTTGTACCGGATTTCATTCTTCTTGTCCGTAGATGCCGGAACTGGAGAGAATACGATGTCAGTACACGTTTCACCATATCGTTCTTTCATACTTGATGCGGTCATCTGGGCTACTTTCTCGTAAGCCTTTCCATCCTTGAAGGCATAAACAAGGTCTCTGTCGGCTATTTCTTTCTCGCCCACATTCTGAATACGTTTAGGGAAATACTTGCAGAACCAAACCTGGGGCTTGTCCAACTGCCTTTTGATGTCCTCGTCAATCTGTGCCATACGCTTTGAATTATTTTCCCTTTTGTTTCAAGCTTTCCGGCTTGCCCAAGGGATATTTTTTGCTTTTCCAGCGTGTTGGCAGGCAATAAGGCAAATGAGGGAACGGTAAATACGCTCAACTCGTTTGAGGAAGATTTACCATTCCCGGTTTGACGTTTGGTAATGCCGACAAGAACCTTTGCAAAAGAATATCCGCAGAGGTAAGCCGGACAGAATCGTATGGGAAAGTGCCCCACTCCATAGTAGGATGGTTGTAGGAACATTTGACCGAACTTTTGGATGAAATGGCCGTAAGCCGAGATATGCAAGTACCGTAGCGAAGTCTCGATCCACCTGCATGTCTCAGCAGATGGTCTTTTTCATGTTCGGTCTAAAGCAGACTGTCATTCTTGGCAAATAGCAACCCGTTGCCATGTGGCAAGAATGTCTGTATGCCAGTATTTTCCAAATATCATCTTACAGATACTCCTTCCATTGTATTGTTTCAACGAATGAATCCCCATATTACAGACTTATCCTTAGTGCATTTTCAAAATATAATATGCACATATTTCACGGTTGACAGCGTTGACAAAGCATAAAGTACATGGTATCAACGACTTCATATAAAATTAATGTGTTGACAAACGTTGACAAACGTAGCCACTTTTTCCATTCCCCTTAAAATCCAGTGCCAAGTGTTGACAAAACCGGGTACATATATATTTTATTCTTTTATCAACTAAAAAGTATAATATATTGTATAACAATTGCTTTCCAATCGCATTTTTACGGCTGACAGGCTTTGGCTCCTTTGTCAACGCTGTCAACCCTCAAATATATATCCTTCTCATTCTCGCAAAAAACATCGCTTGTTTTCACCCTCGTTTCCCTTGGTGATTCATTCCGCATAGTTGCCACTCCTACATATTCCCGACAAATCCACACAAATCATTGGTATTCCAATATTTAACGTATTGCCAAATTACCTGTAAGGTTGTAACTTTCACGTCAAAACAATCTCAAATTATGGGTTTACACACAATTTTAATGGGAATTATCCCGGATAGGCTCTACACGGTCAATGAAGCAGCTCGCTATCTTTGTGTCCATCGTTGCACCATTTATGCTTACATCAACCATCAGGAAAAGCCCCTGCCTTTTGTCAGGCAACAAAGTAATATGCGGATTTTGTTTCAAGGTTGCGACTTGACAGCATATAAGGCGAGCGGTCTCCCAAAGAAGGGGCGAAAACGGAAAGGTGGCATACAATAATAATCAAGTCAGCCGTAGCACTATCACCACGACTGACTGATAACTCATTCTTCAAATCTCGCCAAGAACCATTGAAGCCGATTGTCACTCAATAGTTTTAACGGAGTAGGCTGAAAGTTCGCTTGTTGCCGCACTTGGAGTTTACCGTAACCTTGCGCAGTAAGGTCAAGTTGCAACTCTGATAACTCATTGAGGGAAATATAGCCATACTCGTCCTCCATCAACCCGATGACGATACCGAAAAGAAGAGTGTCGTCCCTTTCGGTCTCTCCTTCAAGTATGAACCAACGTACTGAACCGATGGCGAATATCGCTATACAAACGGCTTCTTTTCCCTTGCCGTCTTGGGAATATAGAGGATAGTCTTTCAAGACCTCCTCCAATTGGGATATCAATAATCTACACATATCAATCAAATTCTATTTCATCTTCATACACATCTATCTCTGCTCCACTACTGAACTGCACAATATAACCTTTTGCAGTTCTGCCAACGATTGTACCTCTATGGTAGCCACGCCACGGCTTTATCAGTTCACATTGCCGTCCGTATTCCGGAAAATCTGTTTCGTACATAATTGCTATTTTTTGAAGTTAGTATATTCGGGGTCATAAATAAGATTGTCCTCGGTCAGTCGGTCGTATGCCGCTGCTGCAAGATAGGAAGCCCACTTGTTACGCTCATCATAGCATCCTTTTTGATAATTGAGTGCCAACTGGCGTATAAAGCCGATACAGACCTTGAACATCTGTTGCTGGAGATAGCGGTGCGCTCTGGTCAGTTCTTTGCCTGTCTGGTCGGCAGAACACATCCGTCTGTTTACGAAGTTTGAAAACTCTTGGGCAAAAGCCTTGTCTTGTTCGGAGATGGTTTCTCCTGAAAAATTCTTGTAATCCATATTGATGAAATTTAAATGGTTGCTTGATGATAGATTTGTGGCTCGGATGACACATTATAAATATAATTGCCACACTGTACCAACAGGCAGCTTTCGCCATAACAGAAGCGTTTCATGCCTCGAACACTTCCCGACTTGTGAAAATTGGGGAAGCGGTTAATATCCACTCTCTTGCCTTGTTCGATAGTCATTCTTTTTACTCGCATAGTCCCTATATTTTAGAGTTCAACTCTTTTCCCTTTTGTGAAGCTCTTATGAGCCTCTTGGTCGGGAGAACCGTTTTTCGTGCGAGATTGCCACTACGAACAAGAGGGAAGATAAGGCAAGTGTGAGGTCTGAGAGTGCAGACGGAATACCCCAATTTTAGAGGTACGAGAAAATTTGCGGAAGGCTGCCGTCAAGCCCTCCGACTGAAAACATAAGTGACACTTGATGTTCTTCCTGTCCGTAGTATTTTTGCACGGGAAAACGTCACCGGCCAAAAGACTTAAGCGATTTGTCAAGAATCAATAAATAAAAGGCAAAAAAGGCTCTATTTTTCATACATATATCATGAAAAATTATTAATTTTGCGTCAAACGCAATATTTTAATGTATAAAATGAAGGATTTGAATCGAATAAAAGTAGTTTTAGCGGAAAGAAAGAAAACCAATAAATGGTTAGCCGCAGAATTAGGCAAAGATCCTGCAACCGTGTCAAAGTGGTGCACAAATTCATCTCAACCGGAACTTTCTACTCTAAAAAAGATAGCATTGGCTTTGGAAGTAGACATACGACTGTTATTAGTACCAACTCCTCAAAAAAGAATGGAAGATGAGTAACTGGATGGTTTTTGCAAACGAAAAGAAATGTAATCATGCAAAAGCCTTACAAGAACTTGGTTATATTTCATGGAGACAGGAAAGAGTAAGATTCAATATTGGCGATGTTGTCTATCTTTTTATGTCCGACGAACGTTGTGTTCGATTCAAAACTATCGTTACGGCAGCGAATCAAGATCGCGGTGATAGTGAATATTGGAAAGATGTTGCACCTGCGGATAAGACATTCAGGCTTGACTTTGTAAAAGAATACGAGGGTACGGCCTTGTGTGAATTAAAACTTATTGAACATGGATTCCATGGTGGGCGGAGTTTGCAACATCCAATGAAAAACAATCCACAACTTTTTGAATATATTCAAAAACAATTTATCTAATAACTTACTCAATAAATTCATAATGAATATAATTGACATATATGACAAGTTGAAGAGTAGTTATAAAAACTATATCGGAAGTTTTGTCTCTATAAAAGATGAACGGATAAAGCAAAAGGTCAGTGAGGCAATTCAGGATGAAAAATTATGGCCTAAGGCTTTAATTCAATTCAATCCAAACTTTGCCCAAGGCATTGGTGTTTCTCAATTGATAGAAAGGGGACTTCCTATTCATAAGGATTTGGAACAATTCTTTAATACTCCCTTTTATAAACATCAGCAAGAAGCAATTGAATTGGGATGCCAAAATAAAGAGTTTATTGTTACTTCTGGTACGGGTTCCGGCAAATCGCGTACTTTTATGGCTACTATCTTCAACTATGTCTTACAGCATCAAGAAGATTGCATTGAGAAAACAATAGCAATCATTGTGTACCCGATGAATGCTTTGATTAACTCACAGGCAGAAGAATTAGGTCGTTATCAGCAACAATATGAAGAAACTACAGGGAGAAAATGTCCATTTACATTCGGGAAATATACGGGACAAGAAGACTCGCAGGCTCGTGAACGGATGCAACAAACGCCTCCTAACATCATATTGACTAACTATATGATGCTGGAGTTGTTGATGACTCGTGCAGGCGACGAGAAACGTCTCAGAGATTGTTTCCTTGAAAATTTGCATTACCTCGTATTTGATGAACTACACACTTATCGTGGTATGCAAGGAAGTGATGTGTCATTTTTGATTCGTCGCATTAAAGCACAAGCAAAAGGTGAGGTACTGTGTTTTGGTACATCTGCGACTATGGTGGCTGATGACAAACTTTCTTACAAAGAACAACGCCAAAAGGTTGCAGATGTGGCTTCTTGCATTTTTGGTAGCACATATGATTCAAGTCAAGTAGTAGACGAAACCTTAAAGGCCGGCTTAACAAATCCACATTACACTAAATCTGATTTGGTTGCGGCAATCATTGCGCCTATACCATCTGAGCTGAACGCCACTTTGATTCAGAATTTTCCCACAACAAACTGGATTGAGCAGAACGTAGCGTTGCGTTATGACGTTGAAGAACGGAAATATTTCAGAGGAACGCCATGTTCTATCGAAAATATTGCAGAAAAATTATTCCACGATATAGACGGGGCTATATCGCAAGAAAAGTGTTTTTCCCATATCATAGGTGTTCTGAATTGGTGCAATGAAGTAAACGTCAATCATGGTACCAATCTTTTGCCTTATAAAATTCACCAGTTTATTCCCCAAACCGGTAATGTTTATGCTACTTTGGGAAATCCAAGGGATAGATATATCACTGTAGAAGAAAAATTATATTGTGAAGAGTTGTCAGATGAAAGTAGCAAAGTAATGTATTATCCCATCATGTTCAGCCGTCTTAGCGGACATGAACTATATTCGGTCAAAATTAGTAATGGAACACTCTCTCCTCGCAATTTTGACGAACGAAATGAATCTAACGAAGAAGAACAGGAGCAATCCGTTGATAATGGATATATCATTGTGCCACATAACAATGAATGTATAGACGACCTCCTGCTTGATCCCGATTCGGATGACATACCAGAAGATTGGTATAAGTTAGATAGACAAGGAAATCGTAAATTCAAGAAAACATACTCAGATCGATTTCCAAAGAAAATATATTTCAATGTGTTTGGACAAATTAGTGAAAGTGCAGATGGATTGAAGGAATCAATTGAGGGGGTCTACATACCAAGTCCCTTGAAGTATGACCCGACGGCCAAGGCCATTTTCTCGGGCTCCAGTAAAGAATGGTCAAAACTTTCAAAAATTGGCAGTGAAGGTAGAAGTACGGCCACTACAGTGCTTTCTTATGAGAATATTATTAAAATGAATAATGCCGGAGTCGATTCAGTTGACAGGAAAGTTATGACCTTTGTGGATGCTCGTCAAGATGCTGCGCTTCAAGCCGGACACTTTAACGACTTTATACGCATTGGAAAAATCCGTTCTGCAATATGGAATGCAGTAAAAAACTCTGAAGATCCTGTTGGTAGTGATAAAATCGCTCGACTTGTATTCAAACATCTTAACCTTTCTCACGAAGACTACTTCCGTTATCCAAACTGGAGTGGTGGTCGTGCAAAGAAAGTGGAAAGTGTCATGGAGAGATATTTGGGCACTATCATTTTTGATGATTTGGCTGGAAACTGGCAAGTTAATATGCCCAATTTGGAAGATTGTGCTTTACTGAAAATTAACTACGAATTTCTTCATGATGAGATAACGGGTGAAAATGGCAGCGAACGTTTGTATGACATACCTCAATTAGAGGGTTTGTCCGATGAGAGCAAAGAACGTTTCATCGTTCAGATATTGGACTATATGCGTCATAAACTGTGTATCTATTCTGATGAAAGAACGGAAGAAGCAGCAAGGGATACAGAAAAACAGGTTCGAGAGAATCTTAAAAGTCCATGGACGTTGGATGACAATGATAAAATTGCGTCCGCTCACGCTTTGTGTTTTGTAAAGCCACAAAACAAGCGAAAGTCATACGGTAAGGAGGTTGCCGGTTATCGCTCTAAACTTGCTTATTTTGTTCGTGATTTTCTAAATGCAAACGGAAGTGCTGTGACAATCAACTCTGCCGAAGAATATGTCGCTTATATGCAGTCATTATTTGCCGCACTAGGTAATTATATTCAAGAAAATGACGGTGCTTATCAGTTGTACTATTCCTGCATTTTGTGGGAGAAAGGCGATGAAAAGAATATTCGAGCCGACCTCATCAAAATTAGGACAATAGGCGATGAAATTGTATATACTCCGAATAAGTATTTTCAAGAGTTTTACAAACAGATCCCTATGGCGAACGTGAAATTGGAAGCCAAAGACCATACCGGACAGGTATCTAAATCAGAGCGTGAAGAACGTGAACGACAGTTCCGTAACGGTGAATTTCCAGTACTTTATTGCTCTCCTACAATGGAGTTAGGTATCGACATCAAAGATCTGTCTATTGTCGGTATGCGCAATGTGCCTCCTACGCCGGCAAACTATACACAGCGTGCCGGACGTGCTGGACGTAGCGGTCAGGCGGCTTTGATCTACACATACTGCCGTCCCCGTAACTCCCACGAGAATTACTATCTTCGTCATCCAGAGAAAATGGTAAGTGGTGAGGTAAAGGCTCCGCGTATGGAATTGGTCAACGAAGAGTTGTTCTCTACACATTTTCATTCTACGATACTTTCAATATGCCCTATTCTTCAGTTGTCTAATGGCATTGCAGACCTTGTTGATTATAGTAATGCTAATGCAATTACCTTAAAGCAGGAAGTCGTACACCATCTTCAACTTTCCGATGAGCGAAAAACTGAGACTAAACAGATTTTTAAGCAGGTGATTGCAGACCAATATCTGTCAAACAGAATTTCTAATGAATTGCCATATTGGTTTACGAATAGTTGGATGGATAACATACTCAACAACTATCTAGCTGATTTCGATAAGGCATTGAATCGCTGGCGTAGCTTATATAAATTGGCGCAACAACAAATTGAAGAAGCGCAGACTATTCTCCGGAACAATGTGTACGGAGAAAATTCCAACGAGAAAAAGGAGGCCCTGCTAAAAGAAAAACGTGGTATAGAACTTCGTGATATGTTGCTTGGTCAAAATCAAGGTAAAAATGCAGAGGAAAATGAGTTTTATCCATACCGTTACTTTGCAAGTGAAGGCTTTTTACCCGGTTATAACTTCACGAAACTTCCTCAACGTGCTCTTTTACAATATAAGAATAGTGACAAGGTTGAGTATTTGAGTCGTGCCAAATCATTAGCATTAACTGAGTTCGGTCCGCAGAATATCATCTACAATAATGGAGGGAAATTCCGTATCTCACGTATGATGCTCACAGGTGACCCGACTCCAAATAAATTCTTCTATAATCCCAAGACAGGAGTAATCTATAAAAATCAGGAAAATGCAGCCCACCATACCGATATTATCACAGGTGAAAGTCTCGATGGTATTTCAAGAATGATCCCCGGTTACTGCATCCAATCACAGGATATGGTGGCACAGGAAACAGAAAAAATCACTTGTCAGGAAGAAGAACGTAGCCGAAAGTTCTATCAACTAAAGACCTACTTTTCATCTGATGACACGCATGCAATGAGTATGTGCGAACTGAAGACTGGCAATGGTACCCATCTTGCCAATATACGATATATACCTTCATGCCGCCTGACTTACATCCTTGAATCCAAGAATGACAATAATGCAAACGGATTTGCATTCGACACAAAAACAGGTGACTGGATTAGTTCAGAGCGTATGACAAATTATGCACAAAAGCAGCAAGAACATCCGGAAGAACCCAGTCACATCAAGTATGTCAAGTTGTTTACGGAAACAACGGCCAATGCCATCTATATTCAGCCGCTTGAAGCTCTTGCGCTTGGAGACAAGGGAGCCGTGCGTACATTTCTCTATGCCTTTAAGCAGGCCATAGAAGATGTGTTCCAAATTGAGGGCAGCGAGATAGGTGCAGATGTGATGGGCGAAGAGAAAATCCCCAACGTACTCATCTATGAAAATGCGGAAGGTTCTTTAGGCGTTTTAAGTCGCCTCGTTGCTGAACCAGCCTCTTATCACGCCGTTGTAAAACGAGCCTATGAAATTTGCTATAAAAAATCATCACTGCTTTCTGATGAAGAGCGTGAGAAACTAATACCGGCAGACTATACAAATCTACTCAACTATTACAACCAGCCGTATCATCAACTTATCGATGTGCGTAAAATTTACAATACGCTTTGCATCATGATGAACGCTGATATAGAGGTACGTTCTGCCGGTCAGTACCAAAGTTACGATAAACAATACGAAGCTCTTGAAGCAGCCCGTGACCACAATAGTAGTACGGAGTACGAGTTTCTGAAATACCTTTATGAGCATAAACTCCGCCTGCCGGACAAGGCACAGCCTATGTTCCCGGAGCAGTATTACGTGCAGCCGGATTTTATGTATGGTGACAGAATTGTCATCTTCTGTGACGGTACGCCCCACGATTTGCCGGAAGTACAGGAAGATGACAGGAACAAGCGTGAAGTGCTTGAAGATGCCGGCTATATAGTGATGGCATGGCACTATGCTACACCTTTGGCAGATTTTGTGGCCGCACATTCTGATATATTTACACCCATAAGTTAATAGACATGGATTATAAGACAGGAACACTCGTTGAATTTCGCTCACGTCCTTGGGTGGTTCAACAATCATCAGATAAAGACCTACTTGTCATCAAGCCTCTTGGAGGAACTGATGCCGAGACCATTGGTTTATATAAACCTCTGTATGGCGATAAACTTGATTCCACGGTAAGTTCATACAATTTCCGCAAACCATCACCGGAAGATGTGGGTGTAAACAGCTATCCTGAAGCCGCACGCATTCTTTACAATGCGTGCAGGCTCTCGTTTCGTGACGTGGCCGGGCCATTTCAGTGTTTGGGAAAACTTTCTTTTGAACCTCGTCCCTACCAGATGGTGCCTCTGATTCTCGCCCTCAAACACAAACAGATACGACTTCTTATCTCTGATGACGTTGGTATTGGCAAGACTTTAGAGTCATTGCTTATAGCCAAAGAATTGCTTGACCGCAGAGAGATACAGCGTTTTGCTGTCATCTGCTTACCACATCTTTGTGAACAGTGGCAAAATGAGATACGAGATAAATTCGGTCTGGAAGCCGAAATCATCCGTTCCAGCACTATCAGCCGTTTGGAAAAGAATATGCGTGCCAATCAAAGCGTGTTCCGTGATGTTCCATTTCAAATTATCTCCATCGACTACATCAAGTCTTCCGACCGTAAGCCCATGTTCTTGCAGCATTGTCCCGAGTTCATCATTGTGGATGAAGCCCATACATGCGCCAAGCCCAAGGGTGCGAACAAAGGGCAGCAATTACGCCATTCCTTGCTTTCGGATTTGGCAAATACGGAACGCCACATTGTACTTTTGACGGCTACACCTCATAGTGGAAACAGCGAAGAATTTCAGTCTGTCATCGGCTTATTAAAGCCGGAATTCAGGAATTTCACTTTAGAGGATGCAAAGCAGCGTGAGGAACTGTCCCATTATTTCATTCAGCGTCGTCGAGCAGACGTAAAACCTTATGTAGGTGACGATATAATCTTTCCATCTCGTGTACAGTTTGATGCCACTTATGCACTTAGCAAACAATACCATGCACTTTTGATGGATATTATAGACTATGTGCGTGAGGGAGTAAAGATAGCCCGTACCTTGGGCAAGGTGAAACAACGCTATATTTATTGGGATTTATTGGCACTAATCCGAGGCGTCATGTCAAGTCCTGAAGCCGGCATCAGTATGTTACAGAACAAGATTGCCAAGCGTTCCAATGACTCTGACGATGTTGCGGAAGATGAGGAAAAGACATACAAGTTCAATGATGCGCTGAAAGACGGGCTTCTTGGCGATGATGTACTCCCAGAATCATACGAAGAATCTTCCAACAGCGAAAAGGTCAAGTTCCGTTCTTTTATTACACGGCTTCGTGAAATCAAGGAAAATAAGCAAGACAACAAAGTAAGCGAGTTGACAAAGAATGTGGAATTTGCATTAAACTCAAATTATAACCCTATTGTTTTCTGCCAATACATTCAGACAGCCGAATATTGCAAAAATTATATAGCCAAATGTTTGTCCTCTGATAAGAGATACAAAGATGTGGCCATAGAAGTCGTTACCAGCCGTCTTACGGATGAAGACCGGAAGATGAAAATTGACGAACTGTCAAGGTCACCTCGTCATGTCCTTGTATGTACCGATTGTCTATCAGAAGGAGTCAATCTTCAAACGGGATTTAACAGTATCATTCATTATGACTTACCGTGGAATCCCAACCGCATGGAGCAGCGTAACGGTCGTATCGACCGTTTTGGCCAAACTGAGAAAGAAGTAGCCATTTTTACCCTTTTTGATGAAGATACCAATCCGGTGGACAAGATTATCATGAAGGTGCTTTATCGCAAGCAGAACCAGATTCGCAAATCCTTGGGTATCTATATCCCCATTGCCGACAATGATTCTTCACTGATGGAAAACATCATGGAAGAGATTATCGTACTTGATACAAAAAAGAATCTCATCCACCAGCCTACACTATTTGACATGGATGAGTTCAAGGAAACAACCGAGGAACACGACAAGCGTATCCAGCGTGCGGTAGAAATTGAGAAGAAATCCCATACCTACTTTGCTCACAACACCAAAGCGATGGATCCGACTCGTTTGGTAGAAAGTCTGAACGAGGCCAAGAAAGTTATTGGTGACATTTATGATACCAGAGATTTTGTCATTGGTGAACTGCGTCATGCCGGTATAAATGTAAAAACGGATAATTTGCCTCTTTGTTATTCTTTCCAACTTGTCGAACTTGAAGAAAATATTAAACCTTATTTTTTACGGGCATCAGACAAGAAAGGGATGGTACGCATTTCGTTTGCATCACCTACTCCTAAGAACTATATGTATATTGGTCGTAATCATGTTTTTGTGGAAGACCTCTCACGAGCAGTAGTCAATGACACCATTAACGGAGGTAATCTTGGAGCATGCCGTGGCATGGTGATTCAGACCGACAAGGTACAGACGGTAACAACGGTGCTCTTGATGCGTGTCCGTTCCGTAATCAGTGAAGCGAAACATAGCGACCGCCAGCTCGTAGGCGAAGAAATGATATTCCTGGGTTATAAAGGAAAAGTAGAAAATCACGATTTCCTGCCGGAAGAAGAGTGTCGCAGCCTGTTCTTGGAATCACAGGCCACGGGGGACATCGACCTCGTAACCCAGCGCAACACTTTCAAGCGACGTTTGGAATGGGTGGCTGACGAGACAACACTGCGCCGGCATACCGATGACATCGCTACCGAACGCGCCAACAATCTCGTTCGCTCGTTTGCGCAATATCGTACCTACCTTTCTGAAGCAGAATATCAGGTGGTGAGACCGGTGCTTCCGATGGATGTTATCGCAGCATTTGTCTATATGCCAAAAGTTCCTCAATTATAAATAAATTCACATGGATTATACATCAATACACATATATGGTCATCTTCTTTCCGATGACATCTTGCATGAAATAGAAACCGACTTATCCATGCTGGGAAATCGTGAACAGGATTTCAATCTGGATGTTTCTCTCACGGCCAAGATTGACAATGCCTGGAGTAGTTTGCGCAATGACTGGAAACTTTTTGCTGAGCGCAATATGCTTCGCGACCCATACGGCACAAAGTCCGTGCGCCGTCTGATGGAACGTTTCTTCTCCAGTCTGGACTACCAACTGGATTATCAACCTACCCAGATAGAGGCCAACGAGCGCAAGTTTGATATCCCCTACATCTGTCCGGAACTTGGGCAGTTGCCCGTTATCATCGTTGGCGACAAAACCGGTGACGTCGAACTCGATATGATGGATAAGTGTACGCTTGACCAGCGTGTAAAGGTGAGCATCGTCAGAAATCGCCCCATGCCACCATGCTCGACTATCTCAACAGCACTGAGCATATCTATGGCATTGTCACCAACGGGCAGGTACTTCGCCTGATTCGTAACACCGGACAACTTGTAAAACTGACCTATATCGAATTTGACTTGCGGCGTATGGTGGAAGAAGACCATTATGCCGAGTTCTGCCTGCTGTTCCGCTTGATGCACACTTCACGTTTCAGCCATAGCAGTGATGATGCGTGTATTATGGAACAATGGTTCAATCGCTCCATTGAGAGCGGCAACCGCATTCGTGCCGGGCTAAGTGATGCCGTTCAGAAAGCGATGGAGATATTGGGCCGTGCCGTTGTTTGTGGCAAGGGCGATGGCAATGAAGCCTTTCGGCAGGCTATAATGAATGGTGAAGCCAATTCCCAAACACTCAACAAGGAATTGATTCACTTCATCTACCGCGTGTTGTTCCTCTTCATCATAGAGGATCGAAACTTGGTTTATCACATCGGCGACCCTGATAAAGATGCCGACTACGACCGAAAAGTACATTGTCAGGACATATACAAAAAGTTCTATGCAGTCTCACGTCTGCGTGGATTGTCAGAGTTACCCCACTTGCGTAGCAGCAGATACCATGACCTGTGGGAAGGACTGATGGACTCGTTTCACCTGTTTGAGGATGGTGCTTTCGGTGCGCCCCTTTGCATCAAGCCGCTTGGCGGCATTTTGTTCGACAAGGATACGCTCCACTACTTACGGTACTGTCGGATTACCAACAAGGAACTCCTCGAGGCCTTCGCATGTCTGAACGAGTTTAAGGACGAAAAACAGAACCGAGTGAAAATAAACTATTCTTCTCTTGATGTGGAGGAGTTTGGTTCTGTATATGAAGGCATTCTCGAAATGCGTGCCGTCATCACGCAGGGTACTTCTGTCATGGATTGGGGCTTTACGTTTGGTGCAGGTCTGGATAGAAAGTCATCCAGCTCTTATTATACTCGCCCAGACCTTGTACAAAATCTGATTCGCACCACATTGGAGCCGGTTATCAAAGGGCGCATTGCCCAATGCCAAACCACTGAAGAGAAAGTACGTTCCCTGCTCTCTATGAAAGTTTGCGATGCCGCCAGCGGTTCCGGTCATATTGTATTAGCTATGGCTCGTACACTGGCATGGTATATTTGTACCTTGCGTACAGGTGAGGACAATCCGGCTTCGCAGGACTACCGTGAAGCACTCCGTGAGGTCATTCAAAAGTGTATCTATGCAGTCGATTACAACCCTGATGCAGTGGAGTTATGCAAAGTCGTGCTTTGGATTGAAGGTTATTGTGCAGGTAAGCCGCTTTCATTCCTCGACCATCATGTGCGTTGCGGAAACTCTGTGATAGGTGTCACCAATCTCGACACATTGCTCAAAGGTGTGCCTAAAGAAGCTTTCTCTGCCAAGAATAAAGAAGCAAAGAAAAAGATTATAGACTTGAATAAGGAAGCTCTTAAAGATGTGGCTTTGGTTCAAGACGGCAAGTCGGCAGGATATGCGATGACATTGTTTAGCGGAGACATTGCCATACAGAGCATTGACAGCGAGCAAGTAGGACTTGCCGGAAAAGTAAAAGAAATTAGTGCCCTGCCAGAAGAATCGCTTTTGCAAGAACTTACTAAACAGTCTAAGTGGGAAGAACTGATGCAATCGCCACGTGTAGAATGTTTGCGGCGTGCTTGCGACATTTACACTTATAGTTTCTTCAAACAATTCAAAGATGAAGATTTTATTTCTCAATTTGACGAAGAGACAAATATATTTACATCGCTTGATATTCCCTACACCCGTACCGTTTATAATGCGCTGCAAGAGATAAAGTATCTTGATTACACAGCCAAAGAAATGGAAGGTCTGCAGGTGCTTTCCGATTCGTTCAAGCATGAAGTGAACGAAGTGGCACATGTCAACCGCTTCTTCCACTGGTGCATAGAGTTTCCAGAAGTCTTTGCTGATGGTGGTGGATTTGATGTGATGTGTGGCAATCCACCTTGGGATAAGTTGCAAATGGAGGATGGAAAATGGTTCGTCGGAAAAGACAATACTATTGTGAGTGCCGCAAATCAAGCGGCGCGAGATAAGCTAATAGCCAAACTTGAAACAAGCAATTTCAAGTTGTTCAACGAATACTATGTAGTAAGAGAATCTATTGCCAGCCAGTCACGTTATGTAAAATATTCCGGCCGTTTCAATTTAACCAATCGTGGTAAAATTGAAATGTCTTCTCTGTTTGCTGAAATATGCTTGGATTTCTCCCAGAAAGCGTGGGGATTGGTTATACCGACTTCAATAGCTTTTGGGGACTCCACAAAGTACTTCTTTGAGAAACTTGTGACAGAGAATCGGCTTATATCTCTATATGATTTTGAAAACAAAGAAGGTTTATTTAATATTCATCGAATGTATAAATTTTGCCTTCTTACTGCTGGAAAACGACAGGATAAACCACGTGAGGTGTCTGGTGGATTTTACTTAACTCGTTTGGACCATTTACTTGATCCCAATAGGATCTATAAACTAGAGACAGCAGACTTTACAAAACTGAATCCAAATACAAAAACATGTCCTGTCTTTAGAACTAGTAGAGATGCCGTACTTACAAAGAAATTATACAATATGGCACCTATTCTTGTAAATGAAGAAACAGGTGAAAATCCTTGGGATATTCGTTTAGCAACGCTTTTTAATATGGCAACTGCTTCCTCGCAGTTCAAAACAAGACAGCAACTGCTTGAAATGGGTGCGCAAGAGATAGGAGATAAATTTAATGCTAATGATATACTTTATGTGCCTTTGTATGAAGGAAAAATGATTTGGTTCTACAATCATCACTATGGTGAGTTTCCATTAGAAAATGTACAACGTCCCAATTCTATTCCGGCAACATCCATTGATACCTTAAAGAATCCGAACTCTGCTTTACGTCCATGGTATTGGGTAAAACAGGAGGATGTTCAAGCCAAACTGGTTAAAACAGATTCTAAGGGTAATATAACTTGGCAATGGAATCATAACTTCTATATAGCTTTTCGTGATGTAACAAACGCAACGAATGAGCGGACTTGCGTAGCAAGCCTTATGCCCAGCACCGTTGGTGCTGGGGATAAGGCCCCGCTCGTTTTCACTTCGCGGGGCCTTATCCCCAGTTGCGAACTTTTAGCCATGCTGTCTTCTCTAACATTCGACTTCATAGTTAAACAAAAAGTAGGTGGTTCAAGTATGGGATTCTTTATGATGAAGCAATTACCGTTCCTTACTCCGGAACAAATACAAGAATCAGGTTATGGACGTGATATTGTAGAACGTGTAGCCCGCCTCTGCTGGTTCAATCATGACCTTGACGGTTGGATGGAAGAACTACGTAAGGAATGTCCGAAAGATTATGATTTGCCGGATGAGCCTGTGATATGGGACGAGGAAAAGCGTGCCATATGGCAAGCAGAGCTGGATGCCATATTCGCCCACCTTTACGGACTGAGCACAGAAGACCTTCGCTACATTCTCGATCCTGAAGATATATGCGGAAAGGGCTGCATCAACGAAACATTCCGCGTGCTAAAAGAGCGTGAAATCCGTGAATTAGGTGAATACCGTACCAAGCGCCTTGTGCTGGAAGCTTGGAACAAATTTGGATTTGATAACTGATTGAAGATTTATGCTGAGTAAAAAAGACATAGAAGAACTGGCTACAGGTGCAGTAAAACGTTATTTCAACACTTGTAACTTAATCTCGCCCCAAATTCAGGAGAATGATAAAACTCCTGATTGGGATGGAGAACTCAACCTATATGAAACTAAAAAAGATATTAGGAAAAATTATATAGGAAGTCTTCGGATTCAGGTAAAAGGAAAAGAGGTTTCAAAATTCAAGACCAAAGAGACATTTCCTATCGAGACCATATTTTTAAGAAACGCAAAGAACGAAGGATTTGTGTTCTTTGTTGTAGAAGTTATGTCCAATGGCGATAACAAGATATTCTACAAGAAGATGGCTCCTATTGAGATACGAGGACTGCTTGCTACTATAAACAAACAGCAAAAGACCAGAAGTATGCCATTTGAGCCACTAAGCATGGATAAATCTTGGACTGAGGCCGAATTAAAAGCTTTTTTATCAGATTGTATCAAACAGAAAAGTTTTGCTTCAAAAAATCCGTTTAGCATTGAAGATGTCAAAAATGTCCATGATTACCAATGGGGATTTACTTTTCAAGGGAAGAAAAATAATCTACTGAAAGACTTTCTTGGAGGATTTAAATCCTTCCTGTATCTAAAAACAAAGGAAGATGTTGAAATACCTATAGGAAATGGTCTGATGAATATATTCATGCCTGAGTTGACCATCAAAAAAGAAGAAAGTGTTTATATCGGGAATGATATTGTTGCCTCAAATTATGTTTTAACCTATACAAAGGAGAGCGTATCTTATAAACTAGAAAACTTATTCCTTCTTAAATCCGAACAGAAACCACCATCGACCAAACGTATAAGTACATTAGAAATACTTGCTGATACTACAGATGAACAGATAAAAGCTTATGAAATTTACAAGCTACTTATAGAATATGGAAGTATAAAGTTTGGAGATACAGAAATAACAATTAATGCGTCTAATAAAAATGTTCTTTTATCAACGATAAATAAGCAGTTATCAAATCTCAGTATTCATCAAGCAGTCCTTAATGCTTTAAACATAACGACTCCGATAAATTATAAGGTGTTTACGGAAAAGGACGATTTTTCTATGCACCAATTGTATAAAGCTTTTATCGAGAACAAGGCTATTGGACTTACAAACCCACAAGGTATATTTAAGATAAGCATTGCAAATATAAATGTGCTTTTAGTATGCCAAAGTGACAATAGAGGAAAGTTTTATTTAGACAATGCTTTTACATCATCTATCGAAGTAATACAGAATAATGATGTTACCCCGTTTCGAGTACCGATATTTTCTTTTCTAGAACAAAAGGGATTTGTTCTCTTTGATAACATCTCTTATGATAGAATTGTAGAAGCATACAATGAGTGCTATATAAAAGATTCTCGTGTACTTATACAGGCAAACTTGGATTTACTTCACATACTAAAGGCTTATGATGAATTAAAATTGTCAGGCAAATTAGAGAAGAGTAAGTTTATAATCGGAGTTGCCCAATCGTTAGCGGAATGGCTTTTGGAAAATGAACGTGATAACTCAATGATAGCAATACATCAATTAAATATTTTGCAAATAATTAAACGACAGCGAAATTTTACCGAAAGTGAAGTTAACTTATTGCTCCAACTGTCTCAAAACGATTCTGACATGGTAAAAGCAGGGGCATTCTTATTGTTAGATAAATTGGATGTGGCTCAGTTCGTAATCCAACAATTTCCAGAAGAAGAAAAGATTCGTTTTATGGATTTTCCAATTGCCATTTTCGCCAAAGGCCCTAATTGCTAAAATAAATTTGACATATGGATGTAAGGCAATATATGATAGTCGATTTGGATAGACAAGGGGACAAACGGATGTTTGTAACCGAACAAGTCTCTTCTATTCGTGAGAACAAAAACGGACTTTGGTCTGTCCAGTTTTCATCATCCACTCGTGTATTTAATTACAACCGGCATCGATTACTTTTTCTTACCCATCCAAATACGATAGACCTGGGAGAAAAGGGATTGTATATTAAAAACAGACACATTACAAATATAAGTGAATTACTGCGCTTTACGGATGGAAGGCATACGTTTTATCATGTGTCTTATAATAACGGATATTATGAAAATTTTGAAGGGAAAGACATCTATATAACACGTACTCCGATTGACAAATCTGGTGGTTCTGTATGGGACTATTTACAGAAACTGGCCGTAGAAACCGGATTGCAGACAGAAGAGGCAGAAAATATCCTGTCCAGACAATATGAATTGGTTGATGTGAAACGCGACAATGTTCCTTTGGCACAATATCTTGGTGACAAGACACAATTAACCGTTTTCCGTATTCCAAAACAAATATACTATCCGTTTGGATGTAATGCAAGCCAAAAGAAAGCGATAGAAGCAGCTTTGACACATCAAGTAAGTATCATTCAAGGTCCTCCGGGAACAGGAAAGACTCAGACGATATTGAATATCATTTCCAATCTGTTGATGGCTGGTAAAACTGTCCTTGTCGTGTCAAACAACAACTCAGCAGTAGATAATGTAGCCGAAAAATTGGAAAAGGAAGACCTTGGTTTTATTGTGGCAAAACTGGGCAGTGCTCAAAACAAGGAAACATTTATTGCCAATCAATTCGGCTATCCTGATACAAACGGCTGGAGAGTTGAAGAGACAACTATAACACAACAAGCCTCAGTTGCACTGCAAAATGTGACACAAGGTTTTGACGGGCAAATCAAACAAGCCCGATTAAAAGCGGAATACGATGCACTGCTGAAAGAGACGAAGTATAACGATATGCTTCACCAAGAGACCTATCAAAATGAATGGTTACAAAAGAATCCTTCATCCAAACTCCTGAATCTGCTTAATGCTTACCAAAGGATTAAAGAGAATGGAAAGGAAATAAGTCTCTGGTTTCGTCTGAAATGGTCTTTTTCAATGGGGATAAAAATGTATGCCTTTCTCGGTGGGCAGCCTGCGCAAGTAATCACAGACTTGGAAACCGCATATTACACTTCACGCAAAATAGAGATTGAGCAAGAAATGGAACGTATCTCTTCCATGCTTCAATCCATTAACATCCAACAAAGTGTAAAGGATTTGCGTTCGTCTTCACTCCAACTTTTGAAGAACAAAACCGCCAAACAGTATGCAGGTGCCACAAGAAAGAAATTTACCATTCGAGACATAAAATCCAGAACCGAAGAGTTCTTGAATGAATATCCGGTGGTACTCAGTACGACTTATTCCGCCAAAAGTTGTATTAGCAAAGATATGGTTTTCGATTATGTTATCATGGATGAAGCATCGCAGGTAGATATAAAGACGGGGGCATTGGCTCTATCATGTGCCATGAATGCCGTAATCGTTGGAGACGACAAGCAGCTTCCTAATGTAGTAAGTCGTGACGAAGCGCAAGCACTCAATGCCATCCAAACAACCTATAACGTAAGCGATTCGTACAATGCCATTACTCATAGCTTTCTGCAGTCGTGTGTAGAAATATTCAAAGATGCTCCGGTCACACTGCTCCGTGAACATTATCGGTGTCATCCGAAAATTATTGAATTTTGCAACCAACGATTCTATCATGGAGAGCTTATCGCTATGACTACAGACAATGACGAAAGCAATGTCCTACAAGTAGTGCGAACAGCCAAAGGCAATCATGCCCGTGATAAATTCAATCAACGAGAGATAGATGTAATAGTGCAAGAAGTAATGCCCGAATACACGGATGAAGAAAGCAGCATAGGCATCATTACTCCTTATCGTTTACAGGCAGATGAAATCAACAAAGCATTGGGATGCGACATTGCCAGTACCGTCCACAAATATCAAGGTCGCGAATGTGATACTGTTATAATGAGTATGGTGGATAATGTTCCCACTGAATTTTCAGATGACGCAAACCTGCTCAATGTTGCAATATCCCGTGCGAAAACACATTTGTGTATTGTAACCAACGGAAATGAGATACCGAAAGATACAAACTTGGCCCAACTTATAGCCTATATTCAGTATAACAATTTTGAAGTAAAGGAAAGCAAATTGCACTCTGTATTCGATTTGCTATACAAGCAATATACCTCGGAGCGGCTGGCGTATGAAAAGGCTCATCCACAAGTTTCGGAATACATGTCTGAAAATTTAATGTACGATCTCTTGTGCAACGCTATTAAAGAACTTAGATGGACAAATACGGAGATATTATGTCACTATCCTCTGTCTAAATTGGTTGCTGACTGGGATTTGCTGAATGAGCAGGAAAAGACTTTTGCAGAAAGTCCCTTTTCACACGTGGATTTCTTGGTTTACAATTCTCTTACCAAAGAACCAATACAAGTCATAGAAGTAGATGGTTGGCATTTTCATAAAGACAATGAGGTGCAACAAGCCCGTGATATAATCAAAAATGCAATACTGACAAAGTTGGGAATACGTTTCAACCGTATTTCTACTACAACTACGGTAAATGCGACAACAATACGTCAAGTCCTTCAACTGAACCAAATGGCTACACGACAATAAACAGAAATCAAATTATGATGTCAAAGAAAAACGGATAGGAGAAACAATATGCAGAAACTTCGCTGTGTAGTAGAACGTATCACTTACCAAAATCCCGAAAACGGGTATTCGGTCATGAAGGTTAAGGTAAAAGGTTACAATGACCTCGTGACACTTGTGGGCAACCTGTTGGAAGTACCCGCAGGTAGTGTCTTATTGTGTGAAGGCGACTGGAAGGTGGATAAAAGATACGGGAGCCAATTCGTGTGCCAGTCATGGGAAGAGGTGATGCCTGCAACAGCTTACGGCATTGAGAAATACTTAGGTAGTGGCTTGGTAAAAGGCATCGGTCCCAAGTTTGCCCAACTGATAGTGAAACAGTTCGGACTGGACACCATCGACGTGATAGAAACAGATATAGAACGTCTCTATGAAGTACCGGGCATTGGTAAGAAACGTGTGGAGAAAATCCGGGAGAGTTGGGAGAAACAGAAAGACATCAAGAATGTGATGCTCTTCCTGCAAGGTTATGGCGTCAGTACGGCATACGCAGCGAAAATCTACCGGCGATATGGCAAAGAAAGCATTGACAAGGTAAAGGAGAATCCCTATCGGTTGGCAGATGACATCTGGGGCATTGGTTTCAAAACGGCTGATGGCATTGCTTCCAAGATGGGCTATGAAAAGAATGACATCCGGCGTTGCAAAAGCGGCATTATCTACACATTGAATCAGTTATCCAATGAAGGTCACGTCTATGCCGAAAAGGAACAGTTGGTGAAATCCGCCTTGGAACTGCTCGATGCGGAAGAAGAGCCTATCCGCGAGGCATTGGCATCTTTGATACAGACAGAAGACTTAAAAACCGACCAAGAAGCCATTTACCTTCCGCCATTTTATTATGCAGAAGTGGGAACAGCCAACCGCCTGCTTGGTCTGTTACAAGAATCCGGGAACAATCTTTTTGCAAAAACGTGTGACATCGAATCACTCTCCAAAGAGACCGGCATTGAGTATGACGAAGTTCAGGTGCAAGCCATACGCCAATCTGTCCAATCCAAGGTGATGGTGCTGACCGGTGGTCCAGGCACAGGAAAGACCACCACGACACAAGGCATCATTGCCGCCTTGAAACAGATGGGACTAAGCATCCTGCTTGCCGCCCCGACTGGACGTGCCGCCAAACGAATGAGCGAGGCGACCGGGATGGAAGCCAAGACTATCCACCGTCTTTTGGAATACAATCCCCAAGACGGTTACAAGCGGAACGATGAAAACCCGTTGGAAGGTGACGCGCTTATCGTGGACGAATGTTCGATGATAGACATCATCCTGATGAATAACTTAGTGAAAACCATGCCAAGCTCCATGCGTCTTGTCATGGTAGGCGACATCGACCAATTGCCCAGTGTAGGTGCAGGGAATGTGCTTCGTGACATCATCGAAAGCCAGAAAATTCCGGTCATCCGCCTGACACGCATCTTCCGGCAAGCGCAGTCCAGCCGTATTGTGATGAGTGCCCATGCCATCAACCAAGGGAAGTTCCCCGATACCAGCAACGGCAAGGAGACTGATTTCTTTTTCATCCAAAAGGAAGATCCAGAGGCGGTAGCCGAAGAGATTGTAAACCTTGTCAAGAACCGCCTGTCCAAAGCCTATCGGCAAAAGACAAGCAATATCCAAGTGCTTACCCCGATGCAACGGGGCATTGTGGGAGCGGCGAACCTGAACATATCCTTGCAGGCAGCATTGAACTCCAACCAAACGGCATTGAACCGGGGTGGCTATTCTTTCCGTGAGGGCGACCGAGTGATGCAGCTCCGCAACAATTATGACAAGGATGTGTTTAACGGTGACCTTGGCTATGTAGAAAAGGTGGATTTGGAAGAACGTACCTTGCAAGTGAACTTTGATGACCGCTTGGTAGAATACGATGTATCGGAACTGGATGAACTGACCCTTGCCTATGCCACCACCATCCATAAGTCGCAAGGCTCAGAGTACCCCATTGTAGTGATGCCAGTCTTGATGACCCACTATGTGATGCTACAACGTAACCTAATCTACACAGGTATAACCCGTGCCAAGAAGATTTGCGTGTTGATAGGGACAAAGAAAGCGTTATCATTCGCCATCCGAAACATGACCGTTCTGAAACGGAACACGAAGTTGAAGGAACGACTGAATCCGGCATTGGTGCAATCCGACAAAACCATGCCACCAAAAGAATATACGCTTCCTATACAAACGGAGTATGGTATGGTGGCAGAAGAGGAAACCGAATATGGAAAGAAGTAGAATCATTGTATTATATTCGCCCAATAAGTAAATTATGAAACACGCTGAATTTAAGGCTATAGCCAGACAACATCAAATAGATTTCAAGGTCAATGACCCAGAGATTAACATTGCCGCTGATAGATTCCCTATCCGTACTATTCGAAAAAATGGCAAGGAATATAAGATTGAGGTAAGGAGTTCTTTAACTTGGAAGGACTGCCGTGATGAGAATAACCTCTATCGAATTTTCTTTAGCGGATTCCGAAGAGAGATAACGGAAGAAGTAAACAGAGAAGCCTCTTTGACAAAAGGGCAAATGGTTACAAATCTTTTGCGCAGCGAACACATCCCATACAACGTATTCTTTCCTATGCGATATGACTTGGATGGAACAGCCCGATTGTTCAATCGTATTCTCGGAGAGGAGCGAATCGCTGCCATCAGCAAGATAAATATTGAATATAACCCGAAAGGTCTTGCTGATGGCACATCATTTGACGTTTATATCGAATACACTCCAATGGGAACAAATCCCAATGAGAAGGGCGGTATTGGCATTGAAGTGAAATATACGGAAAAGGAATATCCCATCAAACGTGGTACAAAGGAATGGGAAGAAACACACAACGCTTCCGGTATTCATCTTGCCAGCAATTACAGTAACCCAAGTAATACTTGTGGCTGGTTCAAACCGGAGTTTATAGCAGATGTCCCCTTTGAAGATAAGGAGAGAATGGTGGCCCATGTCGCAGCCAATCGCTATCGTCAGATATGGCGCAACCATATTCTTGGCGCATCCATGGTACTCGGATTGAGTGAAAAGCCAGATGATAAACTTACCGAGTTTACAAGCCTCACGGTTTACCCAGAGGACAACGGGCATTTTTCAGAAGTCTGGAACGAATATGAATCCAAACTGACACCAGACGGATTGAATACATTCAAGCACATCACATACGAAGAACTATTTCCTTTGATGCAGGAGTTCCTGAGTAAAACCGGAATTCCCCATCTCAACGAGTGGATAGATTACCTTAACAGAAGATACATCATAAAATGAAAATCTTACATCTTTCAGATACCCATGGTTGCCATCATCGGCTATATAACCTACCCGAAGCGGACATTCTAGTTCATTCGGGTGATTTCACCATGGCAGGAAGCGAGAATGAAGCCCTTGACTTCCTGAATTGGTTTTGCGACCTCCCATATCCACACAAGATATTCATTTGTGGCAACCATGATGAATGTTTGTATGGAGCTAACATCAATGGTCTTGACAACAATGTCCATTACCTATGCAATTCCGGGATAGAAATTGAAGGTTTAAAGTTCTATGGTGTGCCAATGTTTATGGGCGACTGTATCAGTGACCGACAAAGCCGGAATTATACCAAGATTCCGCCCGACACAGGTGTCTTGATAACGCATTGTCCTGCATACGGCATATTGGACTTTGACGATAACATCAACTACGGCTCGGAAGATTTGTTGCAACGGATAAAACAGATTCACCCACGACTACACCTGTTTGGACATATCCATATACAGCATGGAATTACCCATAATGGCGCAATCACATTTTCCAACGGTGCCATTATGAACGTAGATTATTCTCAACTCAATGATGCTAATCTAATAGAGATATAGTTTCCCAAATATCCCAAACAACTCCGACCTATGCCTCACGGCGGAAGTCGGAGTGTAACATATATAAAAGGAACTTATGCTGATGCCCTTGCTTCTAAGAAACGATGGGCATTGTCATTGACCAACTTGACAATCCGGTCGTGATACTCGGTATTGGAGTTGCACACCCCACGGCTTTGTATCACTTTCCCCTGGCTCAATGAAAACTCCACCGTCTCAATACGGTTGCCTTGGCGGTCATGAGCCGATAAGATAACAGAATCGGTTTTGGCGTAATACTCACATTTGAACACGCAGTGCTTCATTTTTTCACCCTCCGCTTGGTATGCTTCCAATGAATCAAGCACAGAGATTTCAATGTCATTGTCACTGATAACGATACCGAAGAAACAAGACTTGTTCTTGTAGAAGTCCGCTTCCTGCTTCTTGGCTTTCATCATCTGCTCTTTGTTCCTGCGCTTTTCTTCCATAACCGTAGCCTTGTTCAGCCATCGGTCATGTTCTGCTTTCAGATTTAGAGGACAGATATATTTCGTACTGTGGATGTCCCGACCACACTTCTCCAAAAGCCGGACGGTATCACACCATAACCCAATGTCATCCAGTTGGTAATGATGTCGTGTGGCTATCTTGTAAGACTGCCAGCAACGGTCAACTTCAAAAGGATGGTAGATGAAATACGCTACAGACTTACGGTCTCCGGCTTTCATCATCGTTTCTATGCGGTGGTCACTGAGAAGTGCCTTCATCAACTTTGTCGGATGGCAATTAGGAAGCCGTCCTTTCATACCGTTACGTCTCAATTCTGGAAGGACGGAATACCTCGGATAGACGGCGGTGTCGGATATGACCCCATGCACTTCGTTCATGTTCCGCAATTCAATGGGTGAACCCCAGTTGAAACTATCCATATAATGTCCCAATGTCCTACATCTTGAAGTCAAGACTGTTTGTCCTTGTGTGTTGAGCCACAGACGGCAGACTTCCATATGCCAAACATTCATCGGTTGTCCTTTCTTGTAAATGGCTTTAAGCAGGAACACTCTTTGCACTTGCAGACTACCCACCGTCTCTAAAGTAGAGAAATAGGCAGATGTTTCGCTCTTTCGTCTAAAGGTATCTTTTACTTCCAACTTGCTTCCGCAATGCGGACAACGGACGAACTTACCTTTTCCCTTGTAGTCGAATCTCTCTCCGCAATCGCCACACGTACATTTCTGACGGGAAGTACGGAACGCAATATGTTCCAATACGTTTCTTACAGCCCACTCCACGGCTTTTGAGCCGATGGCGGTCAGTTTCTCGTTGGAAGCTGCCACCCATTTTTCAAACTTTATCCTTGCTTTCATGGCTTAGAAATTATCAAAAAGTGATAGTTCGGGTTGCTGGTTCTTTTGCGGTTTACTAACTTTCGGTCGGCTGTTACGCTGTTGTATCTTTTGCAGTTCCTCGTCTTGGTAGCGTTTGAGGGCAATGGCTCTCTGTTCCGCCTTTTCCTCTTCGGTCAAGTCTATATGATGGTTGACCACGATTGAACACTGCAACGGCTTACCGATTTCAAGGGTGGGTTCATCTATGGCGTGTACAGCCATTGAAAACACCTCCATGTCGCTGAAACCGCAACATCCCGACTTCTGTACCTCATTAAAGATATAGTTTACCACATCGTCAATGGTACGTGTCGTCGTTTCGTACTTGGCACGGAAGAGTTCATCCTCCTTTGCCCTGCTGTCAAGATAGTTCTTGATGATTTCCTTAAAATGCTCTGTTCCTTTCATATCAGTTTGTATTAAATGGGTTATTCCAAAGGCAACCGTTTGAGAAGTTCTTTCAATGGTATCGTATTGATGTCATCGGTTTTAAATAACAACTTCCACTTTGGCTTTACCAATGCCAAATGAAAATTCTCTACCGTGAAGCCGGTCATGTTTGAATAGCACTCAATATCAGCGAAATTCTTTCCATCCTTTCGGATATAGGCATAGTCGGGACACATTCCGAAACAACACCGCTTGATATTCTCTCTGTTCCATAGCAGGGTCAATTCATATTCACTGCCATTAAGAACCATCCTTTCCCTTCTGTCTATAAGTCTCATACGATTTTACGATTATAATAAAGTGGAATTTTCTTGTTATCAGTTAGTGTCAAACTCGTACACATCGGTATTGTCGTACCCATCGAATACAACCTTAAAGGTCTCAAAGTCCTGCCTACCTGCCAGTCTGACGGTATCGTGTGAACTTATGTAATAGGGTTCAAGCATGACCCGAAAAGGTGCGCCACGCAATACGCTATCAGCCAAGGTATATACCGTATTCGGTCGCTCAGGCATAATATACCCCAATGCGTATTCATTATAGACTACCAACTTGATTCTATCCATATCGCTAAATTTTGAATTGTTTTTATTTTCCCTTTTGTTTGAAGCCTTTCGACTTCTCGCATCCGGGAGATTTTTACGATACACTCCACACGAAAGGAAAAAGGGACGTAAGACAAACGTGACCAATGGAAAGCGGTTGGAATACCCAATTTGATACAAATTGCGGAAGGCTGCCGGCCGCTTTCCGTGCAGGCAAGCATCGCGGCGTTTGCCATCGTTCCCGCCTTTCGTTACTTTGTATCGAAAAATCCACTGATGCGTGACGACATGGATAAAGAGCAAAAAAATCCCGATGTACTTTTGTGTGTACACCGGGACTTCCCTTAAAAGAACGGAACTCTATTTCTGCATTACCTAACGGTTAATACTTTCTTCTATCGTTGGCTATTTCCAATGACATTTTCCGGAACTGTTTCAATAGCGGTTCCATTTCCAGCGAAGTTCGTCTGGCACGGAGCCCCGCCGCTTTGTTCCCTTTATCAAGTTGAGAATGGGCATCCCGAAAAAGGTCTGTTGTTTTCTGTTCCAATTGTTCTATCAATTCTTTCATATCCATTTCTATAATTGGTGTACTGTTGTTATACATTGATTCTAATCTCACTTGCTCCTTTTGATGGAGACAACCGGTCTGAATTTGTGCGGTTGGTCTTTCGGTGTTTCCTGAATGAAACCGGACTGCATCGAATAGAGCCACGCCTTGCTTTCCTTTTGCCCTTCCACCTCGGTTGATGACCACAGCCAACAATCACCCGGTTCAAGGCTGACAGGTGTGCCGCCCACAGCCGTTATCCGTTCATTGACATAATAACGGTTTTGGAACAAGTAAGCCAGTTGCCGCACGGACGGGACGTATGCCGACTGACCGTAACGCCACATATCAAAGACTTTTATTGCCATCGGTGAAGTCACGTCCTCGCAGTGGAAGAGCGAATAGGTATTCTCGTTGCCGTCTTCTTCGGATAGTGACCCGGATGTCTCTTGGTCCACTCCAAGTGTATCGGCAAAAGTCAGCGGTTCCATATCATGGATATAGACCGCATAACCAAGATTTCCAAGTTCGTTGTCACTGTCCACATGGAACACAATACCCATTGCCTCCTTGCCGGATTCCTCAAACCGTTTCTCGGACAATACCGTACCGTCCGCACAGACCACACTGCCGACATGAAGTTCTGATATGGCAGATAGTTCTTCTTCATGGTCGCACTCACAGGATGCCAAGGCTATCATGCCCAGTAATCCTATTGGTAAAATGCTTCTCCACTTCATAGCAACGGGATTTCAAAGGATTTGACTACACAGACAGCTTCCTTGTCTAGTATGAACCAGTATTCGGAACGGTACGGATTTCCGTCCGTTGATTCCGCCTCATATTCAATCTTCACTTTCCAGCTGGAAAACGGTTTCTGGTCATCAGGGCTTTCTGTAAACACAAGGTTGCGGATAACCGACATCACGGACATCTGCCGTTCCATCAGGCTTGACATCGCCTTGTCCTCGAAGTCCATATTCTCGAAACCATCCGTCTCCTTCATCACCTTTTCGTTCACTTTCATCATCGCCACGGAGATAGCCATCTTCTCTTCTTGGGTGATATAATCCCTGCCGAATACGGAATCCGGCGTGCTGACTGCATGAATCTTCACCGTTTCAGGACGGTCAACGGATGCAAGCAGTGCTTTCTCTGCCACCTCTTTGGCTCGGTCTTTCGGATTAGATTTATCCTTTAGCAACAAAGTGGCTATACCGCCAGCCAATACAATGCCAACGAACAGTAAGGCAAGTTTTATGCTATGTTTCATGGTCATATCTTGATGATTTGAAGTTTGTCAGGAGAAAGCCCCAGCCGTTTACGGTAGATAGAACCATCTTCCCTGTACATTTCCAGTTCGGACGTAGTGATACTCTTCTCACAGATTTCCTTTACTTCGGCAAGTGTCACCTGATGACCGCCGATGTTCCTCCAGATGGAGAAGTTGCAAGGAACTTCCTGATTGCCATAGTTGGAGCAGTTGAAAGCCCGGCTTCCCACACGGATGTCACCGCCACAATGGGGGCATTTGGCAATGACAGCCTGCATATTGATGGCACCGTCATCGGCAAGCTCCAGTACGGTCGGGAATGTTTTTCCTTCTTTGGTGGCGAAGCCGTCCAACAGGATGAAGCGTTTTTCCAACAACTCAGAGATTTCATCATCCTCCATTTTACGGTTGCCGATAATGGCGTTGATGTTCAGCACACAAGAGGGCTGTTCCCCGATGTTATGTTCACAGCGATAGCCCTTGCAGGTTTTCACCACGTTGCCGCCGCACAACGGGCAGCGACCCATAATTTTCTTTTCTGTTTCCATTTTTGTTGATGTATAAAGTTTATAAATTGTCTGTTCTCAATACCGGAAGCCTCTGTTCCAGTCATTGACGATACCGGTTATGATATTCTTTCCCGACATGACATTTGCCCATCCTTCCGGATCAAGGGAAAACCAAAGGTCATTCCACGACAGGGTGCGTACCTGCCATGCCAGGATAAAGAGGTCGGTATTGATGGCTTCCAACCTTGTCACCACCTCGTTGGCGATGTAGTACCTCTCCGCTGAACTGAGCAGGTTCACCTTGTGCTTCTCCTTTTTACCGTCTCCGCCAGCCACATCGTAGCTACCCGAAGTAACCAATTGCTTCATGAACGGATAAAGCGCAGCCATCTGGGTAGCGGCATCCGTCAACTCGTCCGACACGATGGCGGCAATCGCCGTTCCTTTGAGGTTACGACCTACCGACTTCGTGAGCAGGCTGCAATTCTGTGGTATCTCTTTCAATACCAATTCCCCTGCACGTTTGATTTGATAGAGGTTCTGCATCGCACCTTGGGCGTTGGAGAGGTATTCAAGCAGCTTGTCCTCCACATGATGCACCCTGTCAAGGGCAACCGTCACCGCCGTTTCAGCGGCAATGATTTTTTCCTGTGTCTTCTTCCGTTGCTTGTGGATGTTCTTCAACTCCGCTGTCTGTGCGAGGACGGCGGCGGTCAGTGTCGGGTCGGTCTGTTGGGCTTGGTTAGGAATAGCCACGCCCAACGACAATACCATAATTGCTAAAGTTTTCTTGATCGAACTTGATTTCATGATTGGTTCTCCTTCCTTATAATTTGATACCCGTGTTCCTTCGTCCGGCAAGATTAAGGTCACGGTCATTCTTGTTGGGTGACAGCACCGGTTTCATCGGTTTGTTCAGCAAACAGTCGTTCCAATCCTTGAACGCTTTGGGCGGTAGCCATTGTCCCATCTTGTAGCGGATGGTCAGATGTTCAGCCACCAGTGCCAACAACGGACGTTCCGTGTTCACCACAAAGGATTTCCCTTTGGCTTCCACCCGTATGCCGTCTTCCGTCTTGGAGATTTTCATCGGAATATTCTCCAACAAAGCCATCATGCGCAAGCCATAGACACGTCCGGCTAGGTCGTTGTCAAAGCAGTCAAAGGCTTTCGCATGGGGAAAGCGTGCCATTGTCCCGGTAATCTGACCGTCCGAGAACGTACCGCCGATAGACACCAGTGCTGTATTCTTATCCAGTTGCGCCTTGTGGATTTGGTAGAACGCCATCGCATCAAAGGCCGATTCAAAGAAGAACACACTCGTCACCGCCTCACGGTTGCCGCCGGACAGGTCAGCCACCCAAGCAGCGGTCGAAGAATCTGTACCTGCGGCCTTGGACTTGTAACCGCCAAAGCCGCGTATCTCATAGCCCTTCACCTTGTCACCCTTGTCCGTATAGGGAAAGGCGACATTGTAACCGTCAAATTTGTCGTTCTGCTTGTCCCGAAGTAAGATCAGATAAGGGGAAAGGTCTTTGACCGTTTCGGAAGATAGTCCCCGTTGTGAGTATAACAATGGCATCTTTTCCATATCTATCGGTTTTACCTCGTACCGGGAAGCATCGAAGTGCAATGTCACTTTGGCAGCCTTCACAAGCTCCCTGTTCTCCCGATATTCCGGTTCGGGCATATTGGCAAAACGCACCATGACCTTGGCTATTTTCTGCCACTCGTCCGTGCCGGAAACAAAGAACGAATCCAGGTTCTCACGTATGAGAGTGACCACATCCCCCTTGGAACCATCCCTGCGGAAGAAGGTCTGTGCCGCCTTGTTATGCGGATTGCTGATGATAAGTGTGTCCCGTTTTTCAGAACCGCTACCAAGTACCAGTTCGATATATCTCCCGACACCGGCTTTCCGGTCCAGACGGTAGCCGAGGGCGTAGGCAACATCATCGACACCCACACGTGATTTCAGTTCCTTGAAGTTTACCTTGTAATCTGCCATCGTATTTGCTGTTTTAATTTCTATCAGATTCTAAGCTGGCTGCTTTCCTTGCGTGTATGCCGCATCACGGCAAGTTCCGGCTCGTAAGTCTTTCGGGCGGTCATATTCAGGAAAGCGTTCTTGTCATTCATATCCGTCAGTTGGAAGTAGGCTCTCGCCGTGTTTTTCGTGACTTTCTTCAAACCTAACTCCACACCGTCGTAGGAGGCACGGATGGCATAATCACCGGAGCGGGTCTTGACAATGGCGGCATTCTTGAACGGCACTTCCTCGTTTGGATCCAACGGCAGGAGCGGGTTGTTCTTGGCAAGGTAAGGGTCTTCACCAAGGGCCAGCCGTTGCTTGTCCACATGGTCAAGTATCAGGTCGGAAGCCTTGTTCACATCCGCCATGATAGAGACAATGAACTTCGGTTCTTTCTTCAATACCCCAATCCACGAATCCAGATAAGCGGCGGAATTGTCGGTTATCTTGGAATCAAAGCCCATGGAATGGCTGATCATAGCGGCGGTAAGTTCCGCTACCAGTTCCTCCTTCGCATACTTCGGGTCGCCGAACCTGCCGCCCATTTCCCGGTTGAGCCTTTCGGGTGTCATCGTTGAGTGGGTCATCTCATGCAGCATGGTGGAATAGAACTCCATGCCACCCCGATAGGTGTCCTCTGGCGTATTACCGATATTGAATTGCGCTTTCATGGGAAGCACCACGATGTCACGGGAGGGAGAATAATAGGCACCGTCTTCCTGCTTGTCCGCGTTTATCGGGCATAGCCATCCCTGTGTCTGTATCATCCGGTCAAGGGCCGGATGGGCATACATACCTTCCGTATCACGCAATTCAGGCAGTTTGAACTTCTCCATCAGCTTCTTCATCCTTTCAGGCTGTACTTCCGACAGGTTGGTCTGCGCCACGTTATACACAGGGAAAGACTTTACAAACGGGATGGCTTCAAGTCCTTTCCGTTCTTCCTTGCCCATGGCACGGTATTCGTCCGAACTGATGCGTTTGCCGTCCTTGTCCTTGACCAGCATGTCCCAATACACGACCGGAAAGGCTTTCTCGCCCCTCAATACATGGGCTTTGAGGTTGTGCGCTTGGTTGAAGGTGAGATAGACAGGAAGCTCATAGCCCTTTGCCGCCGTTTGCAGTTGCAGGAAGAAGGAGTTGGAACCGGAATAGTTCCGTCCACCGACATTTTGCGGCAGACCGGCATAGCCCGCGCCGCCAATCCATCCTTTCTGCCAGTCGGAGGACTTCATCTGTTCCATCCGTTCTATCATCATTTCGGTAAAGCGGTCAAGGGCTGCCTGACCACCTGTGCCCGACGGGGAGTTAGTTCCATACGCCATAGTCTTCATCATTGAGAGCCTGACGTTCCATCACGTCGATTTCCGTCTGCTCGATGTAAAACTCCGCCGATTCGTCCGTAGGGTCTGTGCCGTGCGACCTGCACCAGTCCAAAAAGTCCTGTACGTTCTCACCCTGTAATACAAAATGAAGGTGTCCTATTTTTCCGTCTTGCAGAAGTTCCACAAGTTCCTCGTATGTCTTTGTTGCCATATTGATTTTGATTTTATTGATTTGTTTCTGTTAGGGATTATCTTTTCATGGATGCCGTTTGCTCGACCTTAGCCGCAGGTGCGGCAAGCATGTTTGTTATCTCCGGGGTCAGGTATTTGGCGGCTATCTGTTCACGGGTGGCCGTCTTTGCCTTGAAGAGCGAATAGCCGTCATCGAACGAGATTTCATGTTTGGAGGTCTGTCCCTTGTCGCCCAGGTTGACCGACACCTTCCATTTGTTGTCGGTACGGTCTTTCGCCACCCGGACATCTTTGGATTCGACTCCTTCAGGAAGTTGGTATTTCTCGTAGGCGGTTTTCAGGTGCAACCGTTCACCGAAGTTCTTCTCCACCAACTGATTGGGAGTAGCCACCCGGTCGAAGTAAGCGTTCAAGTCCTGTCGGGAAGCCACGGCGGACATTTTCGTGTCGCCAATCTGTGCATAGAACTTGTACTTGCCATAGTCGGGACGTTGCTCGTCCTTCTCCTTATAGACATTGAACTTATCCACGGTGATGTTGCCCTCCGGTCCGGCTATCGCCTTGGGCAGCTTGAAGGCCTCTTCCGGCACTCTCTGCATCAGCTTGGTCGGGTAGTAGCGTTCCATAAGTTGCGGAACGGTCATTTCCTTTTTCTGGAAAGCGGCAAGGTCGGTTGCGTCCATCCGCTGCGGTTTGAGTTGCTTGCCGTCCATCTTGGCAGTAAAGTACCACTCTTCGGGATTCGCCTTGCTTTGATAGGCGTGACCGTGCGTGATTTTCTCACCGTTGGCGGTTATCATCTGCGGTTCACGGGGCTTACGTTCCTGCTTGACCGTTTCTTTGGCTTCTGTTTTAGCATCGGCTTTTGTCTCTGTCTTTGTTTCTGCCTTTGCCTTTGTTTTCTGTTCCTTGGCAGGCTTCTCCTTGACAGTGTTCTTGACTGCCTGAGCAGGTTCTTCCTGCTTCTCCTGTTTCTTGCTTTTCTTCGTCATATCCTTGTTGTTTGATTGGGTTGTTGATTCCTTTTCCAATTTCATCCGCTTGGGGTCTTCCAACCGGTCACAGATGGCTACCCTTGCTCCAGAACGGATAAGTTTGGGCAAATAAGTGTCAAGGGAATAATGGGCAAACTCAGCAATCTTCATGTCCGTCTTTTCACCGGGAAGCATTTTATCCATTGCCTTTATGCCCAATATGACAGCGGCTTTCACCGCATCCTCCTTGTACATCCGGTAGAAGTCGCCCTCCCTGAACAGAAGCATCGCATCCGGGTGTTTTTGTTTCAGGTCATTGAACTGCTTCAATAAGCCGGCATCGTTTTCAGGTTTCTTCTGTACCATGGGCTTATAATTTGAGTCCCTTATCCTGTTTCTGTTCGGGACGGTGGTTCAACTTGAAGGCACGTTCCTTGGATTGTGTATCCACTACTTTCTGGTACTCCCAGCGGTTCTTGTCGGTCATGACCAGACCGAGATATTCGGGATGCTGCTCATCATAACGGAACTTCTTTTGCGTTTCCCACTCTTTCAGGTCTCCCTTGATGACCTTGAAGCCTTGTGGCTCTTTGAGGTCAACACCTATGGAAACTTTCTCGCCGCCCACATTCAGTTCGATTGGCTTGCCGTCACGCACTTGCTGTTTCTGCTGCGTACCCAGTTCGATGTCGTTAACCTTTTCCATGTCTTTGAGTTTCTGTTCCAGTTTGATGTCCGTCACTTTGCGATGGATGACCGATTGGGTCTCAGGGTCAAGTTGCAGGTATTGCTTTGTCTTTTCACCGTTTACATTTACGGCTTTCTGTACGATGTCACCTCTTTTGAGCCTTTCCGCTTCCTGCTCGGTCAGGAGAAGGACTTTGTTGCGCCCGGTTTCCAGTTCCGCCCTTACCGGATAAGCCATGAGTGCGGGATGACCGTCCTTGTCGGTCGTCATCTGGAGTTTGAGGGGTAACGTGATCAAGTCACCATTTCGGGCACTAAGTGATACCTGCATGAGAGGCGTTACCTCGCCGGAAAGCAGCTTCTCCTTTACCTCCTGCGGCAGACTGTCGGCTTTCTTGCGGTCGATACCCAATACTTCCAGTTTCTCGTAGGGCAGCATTTCTGATTGATTTCTGTTGTTCATTTCCATTCGGATTTATTGATTGAGTTAATTTTGCGGTAATGACCGCTTTGTCAGACACAAAATTATTTCCACTGATACCCGGATAAAGAAATGCGCAACACTATTCTGATGATTATAATGATGGCATTGGGGACTGTCAGGGTTTCTGCACAGTTCTACACGATTACCAAAGAGACAGATGTCAAGCCTGTTCTTGTGACGAAAGCGGCTGTTCATGCTGATAATAAGGCAGAAACAGAATCCAATTCGGCAAAGGGAGAAGTGAAAGATACGTTGATTGCCTTGGTCGGAAAACACAGCCACGATACACCCGTTGCCCGAAATAGTGACAAAAGCACGTCCCTAAAATCAGGGAACCAAAATAATGCCGGGAAAACCAGTTCTCTTCCTACACTGACCATCCCCAATCTTTATGAAGAGATAAGGCGCAACGGCATCCAATACCCAAAAATCGTATTAGCACAAGCCATCCTTGAAACCGGTTGGTTCCGTTCTTCGGTATGTCGTGATAAACACAATCTTTTCGGACTGACCAATCCACAAACCGGGAAGTATTACGAGTTTGGGCATTGGACGGAAAGCGTCCGGGCGTATTATACCAAGGTGCAATACAAGTACAAGGGAGGGAACTATCTGCTGTGGTTAAGGGACATCGGGTATGCGGAAGACCCAAGATATATACGCTCTGTCATAGGGGTACTTAAGCAACTATGAGGAGGAAAAAGAACAAATAATCAGATTTTGCATAAGAAATTCACATAAAGTTACCGCAATTAGAAATAAATGCGGTAACTTTGTGCTATACAATCAAAGCAAGGTTTATGCAGAATAAAGGAACCCTCATACAGGCAAGAACCATGAAGCCGGCAGATTACCGCCGATTCCTGAAAGAAGTGCATAACAACGAAGATTACGTAAAGATTAAGAATGGTCTTTACGCTTCGTTGGATATGCTTGCCAATGATATGGTGGATATTGACAAGATTATCCCCGGAGGAATATTGTGTCAGTACTCTGCATGGCATTTCTATGGGATGACCACACAAGTTCCCGATTCGTTCTATGTTGCCATCGATCGGAACAGAAAAGTGAGGCTGCCCTCCATGCCGGATATTACCCTTATTTATCAAAGCTCCGATTTGCTTGAACTTGGTGTGGAAACCATAGAGATGAACGGCTATTCAATCCGTATCTACGACCGGGAACGGTGTGTCTGTGATGCCATCAAATACCGAAACAAGATAGGCATTGATGTCATGTCTGAGATTCTAAGTGCCTACTTGAAGGACGAAGGGCGTAATCTTGACAAACTCCATAAATATGCCGTAACTTTGCGGGTTCAATCCATTTTGAAACGTTATTTTGAAATCACTCTATGACAATTAAAAACATTGCACATTCACGGAAAGCAAAGCTATTGCTTCTTTCCGAAAAAGACAACAAGAAATACCAGCAGATGCTTGTCAGGTATTTCAATGAGCGTTTTTTAGCCCGACTGTCCAAAAGCTCTTATCGAAGCTCCTTTATCTTGAAAGGAGGGTCTTTGCTGTTCGCATACGCGGAGTTTACTCCGCGTCCGACTTTGGATATTGACTTTATGGGCAATCGAATCAACAACGATGCACAAATCATTAAAAATGCGTTTGTGGAAATTATAAATACATCAGTGCCAGAAGATGGCGTGCAGTTTCATCCTGAAACCATCAAGTCTGAACCGATAACAGTAGAGAAGAAATACCCCGGAACGAGAATCACATTTGATGTTTCGCTTGACAGCATTCGTAAAACCCTGACAATGGATGTTGGTTTTGGCGATGTCATTACACCGCATCCAGTTGAAATGGATTATCCGGTAATTTTTGAAGAATCCGAAGAAATCAATTTGGTGGCATATTCCCTTGAAACGGTAGTGGCGGAAAAATTTCAAACCATGATTGACAGGTCTGTTACCAACAGTCGTATGAAGGACTTTTTCGACCTGTATAGGATATTGTCCGTTCATCAATTCGATACGGAAATACTGCAAGAAGCCATCAATGCCACTTTTGCCAACAGAAATACTGTTTACTCACCAGATCACTCTTTGTTCGGAGAAGATTTCAAGCAAGACCGTGGCATGACAACACAATGGAACAATTATCTCAAAAAAATGAAACTGCCACAAGACAAGTCATTTGCAGAGATAGTTGATTTTATCACGGAAAAACTTCGCCCTTATTGGGAAAAACTTCCAACAGCTGGAAAATAGATTAAGGTAAAATCATCCAATGAGTATTTTGAGGGAAGAGGTATTTTTCGATCATGGCTCTTTTGAAAACTAATTTGTTTCAATAAATGATTTATCCTATATTTGTTTAATTTTGTGACATATAGCATTGGCATAATGGCAAAAAAGAAAAAACATAAGCATCACAAGAACGTACCTTCATTGATAGAAGTAGAAAAGGATTACGGTTTCTTTGAGGACTTTATGGAATATGGTCCACAGTATGATACCCTCAATGACTGCCCAATCATACCCGGGGAGACAATGACGGTACAGTGTATTTCATTTAAGAAACTGGCTTCCTCGACTCGAAAGTTATTACGTTCAATCATGGAGGATTTGGTATTGAGCTATTGGGAAAGTGAACGGCAGATACCTTTTGGCGGCAAGCTCAATAAGATGAGAGAGGCAGCCATCCGTGAAGGGTATTCATTGACCGGGCAATATGCCAAGGACAGCGATGAACTCAAACATCTGCTGAATGAGTGTGTGCCAACCGTCATTAACAAGGAACTACAAAAGGAATCAGACCAACAAGCAGATAAGGATTAAATGTACCGGATAGAAAGCGTAGAAGGCATACTTCCACGCTTTTCCTGTTATAAAGCCCCTGTTCCCGTTATACGAGAGGATAACCACGGATGCAAAGATTGCGCCTATGGTTCCGTAATGTATCATCAGCGGCAAGATAAAAAGAATTTGTATCATCCTGTCTTGTAAATTACCTGCTTGTGGTTGGGTTATATAGAAGATGGCTATCATTAATATGCCTCTCCAGTCATAATCAGTACCCATGTAATATGCCAATACAGCAACAAGACAAACTGCCATAAATGACAAAACCTTGTGTTCGCAACATCTATCCAACAGGGTCAATGCCACCACTCCCAAAGCCAAAGTGAACATGACGTTATGCGTTCCGTCCGCACCATTCAACAGGAACCAAGGTATTTCACTGAAGAAGGCAAATCCCAACAGTTGCACGAAGTAGCTTCTCTTGTTCCGGGTATGTGAAAATCCCTCTGCAATCAAGAAAGCAAACACGGGGAAAGCAATACGCCCCACACAACGCATCGCTTCATACAATACCGTGCCATGTTCCAACAAGTAATAGGCGCAATGGTCTATCACCATCGAAAGAACGGCAATGATTTTCAGTGAGCTACCGCTCAAATGGGGTAATGAAAGATTCCTGTTCATAAGCCATCAACTCATTCCAAGAAGTTCCTTCACCATATCTTCCACCTCCTGATTGACCCTTTTAAAATTACGATTCAGCATAATCTCCTTTTCCCGGTCGTTCTGAAACTCATAGAGTTTGGGTATCGGTACATAGTGTGCCTCTTCCTCCTTAATCTGCTTCATATCGAAGTGTGTCTTGCAGAAATACTTCGTGGTCTTGAACTCCTCAGACTGCTCGATATCGAAGCGGTTCAGCATACTCTCATCGGTGGCAGTAAAGTCACGTGCCGCCTGACCAGCCAGCCAGCCGGTCGCCATATCCGCTATCTTCGCCGCCGGAACAAGGTAATCCATCTTCTCGGATATGGTCGTTGACACCTTTTGGTCGTTGATGGAAATGGAGCGTGAAGTCTGCTTTGCCTTACCGAACACATCATTTTGTGCCCACTCTAAAGTATCCTTGTTACGTGCCGCACCCATGAAGATATTTCCGCAAGTAGTGATAATCTTCTGCATACCCACCTTACCATAGTCCGCTTCCAACTGGGGCAATTCCTGAAATCCCAGTGTAACGGCAACCTTGTTGGAACGTGCCGTACCAATCAGACGGTCTATCTTGTGGAAGTAGAGCGTAGGCAGCTCGTCCACAATGATGCTTACCGGAATGTTCCCCTTGGAGTTCACACGGGTAATCAAACGGTTCAACACCAAAGCGTTCAAAGAGCCGATGACCTGTTCCTTTTCCGGGTCATTGGCAATGACAAGGTAACTTGGATTCGCCTTATCCGAAATCTTCAAGTCGAAATCGTCCCCGGTAAACACCCAATAAGCTTCAGGGGAAACCAACCGTGCCGCATTGACACGAAGCGTACCCACCATACCTTCCAACTGGTCATTCGCCTTGTTCTCGTAGGCACTCTTGAACGGAGCCATCAGTGAGGCTATCTTGTCATCCTGCATCAGGATATTGAACACCTGGTCGTAGGGTCTCCCCAAGAAGGAGAGCACATGGGGCATATCGGAATACTCTCCCGTAACGGTGTCCGGCTCCACCTCGTTGCCCGCTTCGTCCTCATACCAGCAGCGGTCAATCCGTATCTTCTTCCCGGTTCTGTCCGTATAGCAAAAGCCGTTCAAATCGACAAACATCCTGTCCTCGTCCGTAGATACGTCATTTCCCTTGTCATCCACGAAGTCCAGCACGACGTTCCCATCTTGGTCAATAGCATTGAAGTCATCCCAGTTACGAATAACTATCTCCAATTTTCTTCCCTCCAGTGCTATGAAGCGTTTCAGCTTCTTTCCATTCCTGAACCCGACCGGATGGAAGTTGACGAAGAAGTAGATGATTGCCGCCAAGAAGTTCTCTGCCGAATTGGTAAAGAACGCCTCCGAACCGCCTTTCTTTTCGCCACCGCCCTTGTTCAATGAGGCAAGGAGAGTAGCCGCTGTTTCGGATGCCGCCGCCAAGTCGGAAATGTATTTCCGTTGGATGGGGTTGATTCGGTTGGAATACTCCACATCTGTAAAGTTGACAATCCTAAATCCGCAGTTCTCCGGCAATCTGCCTGCCTTTCGATTCTTGCAAAATTGGTAAAACAATGTCTTGGCAAGTGTCGGGAACTTGTAGTCATAGACCATGAGCGTGAATCCTTTGGCGGAATGTTGCCGGATGAACGGGTCAATGATACCGAAAGACTTACCTGAACCCGGCGTACCCAAGACGATTGTACCACGGAACGGATTGATGATGTTTATCCAGCCCTTGCGCATCTTCTGTTTCCAGTAGTAAATCATCGGGATGTTCACCGAATAGTCGTTATTTATCAAGACTTCCGACTGTTGGAAGGATTCGTTCTCGAAGTTGAAACGGTCTTCGCCCACCTTGTAATTGTAATACTTGGCTATGGCATCCAATCCCTGATGCACCAGCATGGTACCCACCACCGAACAGATAGCGTATAGAATCCGATTTGCCGAAAACCCCATCCAACTCATGCCGAAGTCCATTCCGTGAAAGAGGAAGCATAATCCGACAAGGGTCAGACCTGCCAACACCGGATAGATGACCATTGTTTTCACGTTGAATTTGAGGGCTTTCTTCGCCTTCGTCCCGATGCAGACGATACAGATACAGACCAGTTCCGCCACCTTACAGCCGGAAACGGAATTGAAGACCCTGAACCGTCCAAGCAGGTCGAGGATAAACTGTGTCACCCGGTTGTCCGCCGTAATCGGCAAGTTCATCACGATTTCCAATATGAGGAAGATGTAAATGCAACTGCGGAAATAGTTGTACATCTGTTGCTGTTCCCTTGTCTCTTCAAATGCCATACGCTAAGCCTTATTTATATTCCTATTGAATGTTGTTTGAATGCTCTTAAAACGGTATTTTCATGCCTATCGGCAATCCATTTCGGAACGTGTCACCATGAATGAAATTCACATTGTTCTTTTGGATAAGGGCAAATTCCCAGCCGTTCTGAAACATATAGTTGTATTCAAAACCACCTTCTATCCCAAGAAAGAACTTACGCTGTGTCGCCCCGAACTGGGGACCAAAACGGAAGCGGAGCATCCCGTTCTTATACCGTACCAGACGGTGCTTATATACCCAACCACCATCCCAATAATAGCCTTTCCAAAAACGATGGCATACCGGTGTCTGCCAATGGTCACCCATCTCAGCGAACACTTCCACAACGTTGCCATAGGAAAGCGGATGCTCGTAGCCGATTGTGGCGTTCAACGTGGAGGGGAACAGGAAGCCGGCATTTATCGTCAGCTTGCCGTCTTGTGCGAATGCGCAAATCGTTGTCATCGCACAGACCATAGTAAATAGAAACTTCTTCATGGCTTATCGGTATATATGGGGATAATAATGGTAAGGGGATTTTTTGAGGATGTCCGAATCGAAACCGTCCGCATGGAGGATGTCCTCGTATTCAATGGTCAATGTGATTAACCGACCACTGATTTGGTTCTCGGAGATTTCAAGTCGGAGTACTTTCTCGTCAGGGAAAGTCAGTTTGGGCAGTACCAGCACATTGCGGTAGTGCTTCTTGAACTTCTTGGCAAGATTGAGCGTATAGACCGGAGTCAGTTCAATCGTCTGCGAGTTGGTAGCCTTGGCTTCTTTCTTGTCGGTCAGCTTGATGCGCAATTCTTCGATGTCGTAGGCAATCTTCGTCCTGTTTTCCAGCGAATAGTCGATGAAGAAGTAGTCACCGATGGAATAGATGTTGTTGACCACGGCTTTCATGCCGTGCATCCTCGATACCACCTGGTTGTACTTGCGGTTGCTTCCATAGACCGCCCAAGCGTAGCGTGCCATTTCCGACACGGGCATGGAGACTTCGGGATTGATATAGGATTCCGCATGTTGGTAGGACACATGATAAATGGAAGCGGCATATTGTGCCGACCCGGTATATACGATGTCGTATTGGGCGATGTGGCGTTCCCCAATCAGTGTCACTGTACCCAACAGTTCATCTTCCCGGTAGCCGGATGTCTCAATGGAATCGCTTTCAATAAACGGTTTGATACGGACAATGTTATCTGCGCATTGGTTCCCGATAATCTTTGTGGTGGAAATATCCACCAGTTTGATATTCTCCGGCATGACAATATGGGTGGTCACTTCACGGTTTACATAAATCTTCTCGTTGGCAGATATATTTCCTATCGTGCAAAAGAGGGAAAGGATAACTGACAGAATCTTTGTTTTCATATTCAGGATTATTTTGTTGTTGATTTTCTGTTTCTTATCTTACTTCATCCGAGTTAATCAGATAGACAATTGTGTTATACTTGATTTTCGCTTTGTTCTTCCGTATGTTGGAAGAGAGTGCCGAAGTAGCGGAGTTGTACATATTCTGCAACGCTTGCAGGGCGACTGCTTCCCCGGAAATTCCCGAGCCGTAGCCGTCCGATTCAAAGCTGATGTTCTGTTGTACCGTACTGGCTCCCGCATCTTTCACGAAATCACGGAAGGCGGATTCGGGGACATAGAAACCCTCCATGCCGTCATTGTCGAACACGGACAGGTTCACCTTGATGAACTTGCCGCCGACAAGAATGCTGGTGATGGCCGCACGTACACGCTGCTGTCCGAACCCCGTCACCGTTCCGTACAGGTAAGTATTCTTTTTGAGTTTTGTCCCGCTTACCGTCACATCATCAAGCAATTTGAAACGTAACCGGGTGCCTTCCTTTGCCTTGGTGTTCTGGTCTATCATCGCACGGATAAGCGTGGCATCCGCCGTACTGCTTTCCGCTTCCACCGTGTGGAACTTGTCGGCGTTGGTGTCAGGCGACTTGATGACCAGATTCGGGCGGTTACGTTCCATTTCCTCTTCTTGTACCCGGGCAATGGAGTCCGCACGCTGCTTACGTGCCGCTTCTTCCGCATCCTCATTCCCGATACCCAATCCGCTCTCGATGGCTTTCTGCCGTTCATAACTGCGACGTTGTATCTCCTCCAAATCACGGGCAAAATCTTCCTGTGAGGAATAACCGTCATTTCTGTTTGCTGGGTTGTCACCGTATGCGTAGGAATTGATGTGTTTCCTTGATTCGGCAAGCGAGCGCTCCAGTTCTTCCATTTCCTGTTGCTGACGGATGCGTTCAGCCTCGGCAGCATCGAGACGGTTCAGTTCTTCCTCCGTATAGCCGTGCTCCAGACTCTCGTTCTCTTCCTTGTCCTCGCCAAGGGAACCGACGGCAGTAAAGGCTTCCTCGTCACCGAAACGTCTAGACATTTCATACATCTTGTCGCCCGCTTCCTCCGCACGGGCTTCCGGCAGTTCCATATTGATGCGGTCGGTAGCGACTTCCTGCTTTCCGCTTTCACCGCCCCCGAAGGTCTGCATCACGAAGTATATCAGGGCGCATAAGGGCACGAAGATGACCAACGGGAAGATATACTTTGGTTGTTTGAAATTTACTTTAATCATGGTTGTTATTCTCGTTGTTATTCAATGATTTGACAATACTTTCCAGTTGCCTGTACTGTTTGATGATACGGAGGGAATCCCCGTGTGTCTTATGGGGAATGGCTATCAACGAATCCAGTTCCTCACGGATAGACTGCCCGTCTGTGACCAGTTCCATCAGGGTATTCCGGTGCTTCTCCTTATTCGCTTGTATGGTATGGAATCCGTTGAACATCGGTTCCATACCGGCAAGAATACTCACTTCCGGCTTTTGGCTTTCCGTATTTCTGCCATCCCATACGACTGTGCTGACGAGCAAGAACAAAAGGCTTCCCGTCACATAGGCGAAAGTACGCCTCGGATGCTTTACCGCCCAGGCGTTTGCTAACCTTACCCGTGCAGCCAGCCGCCATTTTATCCCGACTCTTTCCATCTTGGGATGTAGCCATGACTTCAATGCCTGATGGTTCTGCAGGCGGCTATCCTGTAATTTCTTCTTTATTGATTTCATACCGCTATGTATGTTTGGTTTTCACCGTTAATAGTCCAAATCCTTGTTTTCAATGGTTCTCCAGCCGGTAATCATCAACCCGTGCGGATTGTTCTGTGTCCTCGGCACGTTCTCGATAAACCCGGTAGTGACCATCGACCGCTTCATGTCCCGGGTGCGCCGCTTGATAAGCTGCGTACCGTAATAGGTGAACTTCCGTTCATGCTCGTCAAAGTGGATGGAGTCGCACATGATGGTACAGACCGCCGACGAGGAAATGATGTCGGAATAAAACCCGTTCTCGTCCAACGCCTGTTTCTGTTTGAGTGCCGTCCCGTCCGCCATATACATCGCCTTGCCGACCGTCCACTTGATATAGTCGTTATCGGGTGGCAAATTGAAGAAATACTGATGAAAGAGCTGGATATGCGCCTTAGCCTCCATCGTGAAGTTGGCTTCCAACTGCGCACGTTCCGCCAAAAACGGAATGTCACCATCAAGGATATATATCTGTTCCCTTTCCTTGGTCACAAGGGACATACAGCACCAGAGGGTGAACCCGCAAATGACCACGCAACCACTTATCGTCGCAATGACCGTCATCATGGCGAGCTTGGTCTTCTGTTCTAATGATTGTATAAGCATATCTGTTATCGTTTAAGTTTATGATGGCATCATTGCTTTCGCTCCTCCCGTCACCGTGTTTCCGGCTACCGCTCCGGTGGTGGCTGTAATGCCCACGGCGGTCGCACCTGCGGCAGAACCCGCTCCCGAACTTACACCGCCCGGAATCAGCCAGGATGCCACTTCAGGAACAAAACGGATGATGTAGGCACCCACCAACATTCCCATGGCATACATGCAGTTGGAACCGATGCCCTGCAAGCCGAGTGCGCCAATCTGTGACCAGGAGTTAAGTGAACCGTGAAGCAGGTGGTCATAAGCAATCATGTCCTGCTGCAAATTATAAAGCAAGATGAAGTCTATGTAATAGAGGCACATATACGTGACGAATCCCCATAACGAGAGGGAGAGGAACTTCGACATCCACTGGCTCCATGCCGAACTCCAAGGCGGGGCAAGCGACAGGGCAAACATAATCGGACAGAATATCAGCATGATTGCCATGAAGATGCGTTGCGCCACAAGAATGCCGTAATAGGACATCTGGAAAATCAGTTCACCGACAAAGCGGATGACATCGTTTATCCATTCGCTGACCTTCGTCTCGGTGGCTACCGCCGCACGTTGGGCGTAGTTGTTGATGGTACTGCCCAAGTTCTCCACGTTGTAGATGAGCTTGTCCCACCAGTTGGCATCCTCACCAATGGCGGCGACCTGTTTTGCCGTGGCTATGGAATCCTGCACCGCCCTCAGACGGTCAAGGTACTCGCTCTGCTTCTGAGCCACCTTCAACTCGAAGGCGGCGACCTCCTTGTTCTTGGAGTGTGCCATCGCTTTGGTGGCGGCTTCCAGTTCCTTGCCGGGCACCTGCAAAGCGGAACAGATCCATGAAGAAAAGGAGATGCACATGGAGATACCGACAATACGCAGCAGTTTCATCACATCCATGCCGCGCCGTCCGAGCATCATCATCCAGCACTCGTAAGAGCCGACACAGAGGGCAAGGCAGAGTCCGATGACCCGTGCCATGGAAACGGCATCACCCAACACCGCCACATTCGGGAAGGTCTCCATGGCGACAAGCAGCTTGTCAAGGCTGTCGTCAATGGCGGGCAAGCCAATGGTCAGGGGAATAAAAAGTAAGTTCATGCTATTGAATTTTAATCGTTTGTTAATAATGTGTGGCAGCCATGGCGCACAAATGGGCGGTACGGTTGACCAGCTCCTCCATCTTCACCTTGGCATCCTCATAAGCCTGTCTGCGTTTGGCGTTCTCCAATTCGTAACCGACTCCCGTCTTATGGATATAAGCGATGTCGGCACAAAGCACTTCGTTCTGCCGTCCCAGTTCGTCCACCTGGTATTTGAGCTTGCCGCCGCTCTTCTGCATACAATAGAGCAGTCCGTCCGTAATGCAGTCCTGCATCCGGTTGAACTCGTCCTTGTAGGATGCGTAAGTCAAATCCACCGTCCGGTCGGCTTCCCGAAGCAGTTCCTCCTTGTACAGTTCCTCGACGTACTTGCGTTCATCCTCGACCTTTCCCACTTTCTGCCGTTGGGTCTCTTCCGAGAGGACACGTACCGGCATGATGCGCTTGATGTTGGATTTCGGTTCCTTGAATCGGACACGCCAGCCGGACTTGAAGCCCGCCCATTTCCAATACATTTCAGCACCGGAGTATTTCTTGTGCAGGAAAAAGTAATACCAATCCGGGGTGAAATCCCAAGGGCCGTTTTCCATCGACTGCCATTGCTTCTCCTTCTGCTTGTCGTGCCTTACTCTTTGGGCGTTTCCGTTTATCGAAAAGCCCAATAATGCCATTAGGAATAAGGCGTTCCGTATCATTGTCTTTCTACATTTCATATCCTTTGTTCCATTTATTGATTACTTTTTCCGCTATCGCATCCTTGACTTCGGAGTTCAGTATCTCCCAGATGTAATCGGGCTTCCAGCCGCAATCCGTCACCAGGAAACAATAGAGGTTCGCATTGTCGATGATATGCCGGGCACGGTCGATGGATGTTTTAAGCGACAGCACCAAATCCAGTTTCTCGTCCATGGTGGCTTTCATCAGGTTGATGCCGGATGCCGCCACTACCGCATAGAGGTTGTAGCAATGCTTCACCTCCCTTGATATGGCGACATTCGCATCCGCATAATACCATGCCACGAAGGGTTTTCCCGACACATGCTTGAACGTATTGCTTGTAAAGTCCTTGTACTCCTTCACTAACATATAGAGCGAATTGGCGGTAGAGGAAATAGCTCCTGCCAATACCAAATAGGAATGGGCATTGTTAAGCCTTGTGTCAAGGGTGGTACGGACATCGTTGAACTTGTTCGCCCCTTTGGTGATGACTGACTGTTCCCCGAAACTCGTGGCCACACGTTGCAACGCCTTGTCTTCATCCTTCTTGATTGCCTTATGCAAGGCTATCAGGGCTTCTATGGTGGGAAGGTCTTTCGGTATGTCAATGGCGAATGTCCTGACCGGCAACAAAATCGCCAATGACAGAATGATTATCTTGAATTTCAAATCTTTCATGGTATCGGCTTTTAGCTTTTCAATCCATTCCAGTCACGTACCAGTCCGCCCACATGATTCTTCATCGTCACCACGTTCACCCAACCTTCCGGGTCTATGGAAAAGAAGAGGTCATTCAAAGTGGCGTACTGTGCCATCATCATCATGCCTTCCACCTTGTAACGGATGTTCATCAAGTCCGTATAGATGCGGTTGGCCACCGTCAGCCGCTCGTAACGGTTAAGCATATTATGCCCGTCACTTTGTTTCTTGGCTGTACCTTGTCCTTTGAGGGGATTGTCTATCCTGGCATTGTTCACGATATTCACGAAGTCGCCTACCAGTTGTTGGGTCTCTACCACAAGGTTTCCTAATTCATTCAGGCACATCAGTTTGTTGCTAAACTTGGCTTTGTTGACGGTCTTGACCAGTTCGGGCACATCCAAGATGATGTCATAAGCACAACGTCCTATCTCGGTATAATACTTGCTTTCCGTCCCGAAACCCTTTACATTCTCCAGTGTCACCTTGTAGAGTTCCTTGATAGTCGCCATACTTACGGTATATAATTCCAGTCTTTTCTTTTTGGAAGCGATGGAATCCAAGCGGTGGTTATGTTGTCCCTCAATCGCCTTTTGGGTAGCGAGGTTGGTAGAGACCGCTTTCAGACAATGAGGGTCAATCACAACTTTCCAAATAGCAAACGACGGGGTGGCGGTTGATAGAATAAAGAACAACGCCAACAAGAATTTGAACTTCACTTTTTCCATAACGGCATGACTTTTTGATGTTGATTGACTTTCCTTGCAAATTCGAGGTATTTCAGACCTCCGTCCAGTTTACGGTCGGCTTCAATACGGGTGATAGCCTCCTGCATCGTGCCGTACTGCCTGAGGTAAATCTTCAGGGCTTCCTTTTCGGTGCGTTCCGTGGTATATGCCCAGTAACATTCCGGGGCTTCCTCCACGCCATACACATCCGAATGGGTTCCCCGGCATATCCAGACCTCCTTGAAGTAGCTGCGACCTTCATGGTTGTTCAAAGCGTTGATGGTGAATATCTGCTGCCGTTGCACCTGTGTCAAGCCCAAGATTGCCGCTATTTCCTCATACCTGTCCTTGAACTTGGTCTGGTCAAGCAGTATCTTCACATCGGAGTTGTTGATGATGGCTTCCTTCACAATGGGGGAATCTATCACATCGTTCAGTTCCTGGGTGACCACTCCGGCAATGCCGTGGAACTTTCTCACCGTCTTATAGAGATATTTGATATACTCCGCCATCGTAGGCGAGGCAATCGCTTTCCACGCTTCTTCGATAATGAGTGCCTTGCGACCTTTCTTGATGCGCATCTTTTGCAGGAACACGTCCATGATAATCAGCACCACAATAGGAAAAAGCACCGGGTCATCTTTAATCTTGTCAATTTCAAAGACGATGAACCGCTCATCAAAGAGGTTGGCATCCAAGTCGGAGTTGAGTGTCATTTCCAGTTCACCGCCCCGGTAGAACTGTTTCAGAATGGCGGCGAAGTCACGGATGGGGAAGTCGATTTTCTCCAATGACGTGATTTGCGGAATGCGCTGCAAGGCAAACTCGTAATAGGAATTGAAGGAAAGTTCCTTCACCTTCAACCGTTGTTTTTGCCGTTCCAGATGGTCTATCTGCCGGTCAATCTTGACCAGCATGGAATTGTCGTATAGTTCCTGTTTGAACTTCTCTATGATGCGCAAGGCACGTTCCCTTTCGGACGGAGAAGCAGCCGGATCATGAGCGAGTGCGTTCAAGGAACGGGACTGGCGCAGAAGTTTATGACGGCGGGCTTCCGTTGGCAGCATCAAGGCACGGCTCTCCGGCTTTTCCGGAACTTCCTTCTCGTTTATCAATCGGTCGATGTCCTTCATATCGTGGTCATACTTATCATGGTCACACTCCATACGGGCGGCTATCAACAGTTTTTGTCTCAAACCTTCTCGTTCCTTGTCGGTGAAGTTCTCGAAAGGATGGAAATAAGCTTCGTAGTATTCCACGATGGTCTGGTTAATGAGCATATCCTCAATCTTGGAGGGGACAGCGTTTCCCTTGAAAATCAGGAACACCAAGGATTTGAGAAAGTTCTTCTTCTCGCCGAAGTTCAGGGCATACTCTTCCTTTGTCACCTTGAAAGGGTTCATGGAGATTGGGTTCTCCTTGGAATATGATATGTATGTGCCTTTATAGTAACCACAGATACCCTCGTAGGAATCACCCGTATCAACCATAACGACATCGGTATTCTGTTCAAGCAACTGGCGGACGACACTATTCATGTGGAACGATTTCCCGCTTCCGCTTGGACCGATACAAAAGAAATTAGCGTTGTCCGTCATCTTTACCTTGCCTTCCTTGCCGGTGATGTCAATACAGACGGGAAGCCCCTGTCTATCGGTATAGTAAGTGGTCAGCGGTGTATCTTCCGAACCTTTCAGGTGCTCTTTGAAAAAGAGGCACAAGGCGGCATCCGAAAGTGTCAGGAACAGGTCATAATCGGGATTAAAGGCGTAGGCGTTGCCCGGAAAACTGTCGGTAAACAGTTCCAACTGGTTGTAGGCTGTCCGTGACGGCATGATACCGCACTCGTAGAGTTTGGTCTCGATGTAGGAGGTCACCGGGGTTACCTTGTCCACCGGACAACTGACCAGAATGTTGAAGTTGCTGTTCACCAATAGGGTGCTATCCACTGCCAGGCGGTTCAGCACTTCCTCGATGTCCGCCTTGGCAATCTTGTTGCTCGGGTCGGGCATGGAGGCGTGACGTTTGGCTTTAGCTTGCAGCTTACGAAGCAGCTTGCGTTGTCCGGGTATCTGTATCACCTGGTTATAGACCACGCAATCGGTGTGTGGTATATTCGTCAGAAAAGACAATAAATCGGTAGCGATGCCGTAGCCGTTGATGTTTGTCTGGGTATAGGGCTTCACCACGGACGGGAGGTTTATCTCGTCTATATCGACCAAGGGAAAGGAACGGACTACACGGCCGCCGATTTTCAAGTATTCGTCCGATGCCTTGAAATTGCTCATGGAGAATGAGCCGTGACGGAACTGGAACGCCATGAAACGGTGGCAGTATTCTTCCACTTCTTCCTTGGTGAGTTTGTGGTGGCAGATGTTGCGCTCGGTCAGGATGTCATCCACCTTCGATATTTTGGAATGGAACTCCATCCATTTCTTGGGGTCGTATTGCACGAACTGGCTGTGAACCACTTCCTGCGTGATGATTAAGTAGGTGCGTATCTCGGTGAACTCACGCCCTTCAAAATAGTTGAAGTAGCTTCGGGTCAGGAACTCCGCATCTTCCGGTACCTCATGGTGGTAGGCTTGCTTGCAGAGAATGTCCTGCTTCTGCAAGGCATAGCCCTCGCCGAGTGTCTGCACCACGTTGGAGAACACATCCTGAAAGAGAAGGTACTGTCCGGCATCGGTACAGAGCTGTTGTACCGGGTTGGTCATTTCAAAGATTACGGAGGGCTCGCCTTTGGCTGAAAAAAGGACGACATTGCCGTCCGTCTCTTCCAACTGGGCATACAGCCCGTCAAACACTTTCTTTTTGGTATGTGCCATTCGCTTGTAAGTTTTTGTTGTTAGGTAAATCAGGATTTCTTTCGCAGACTCTTATAGACAAAGACACCTTTGTCCTTCCGCTTGTTATGGAGACCGCCACGCTGCTTGATGTAGATGGTGACCAGTCCGGCTATTATCATCACAAGCATGGCGATGAACCCGGCAAGTTTCCCCAGTGCGATGGAGAACACGATGAAGCCGACGAATGACACGCCGACGGCTGCCGCCGCCAGTGTGAGGAAACGTCCCCGTATGCCCATGAACTCCAACGGCTTTTGCAGCCCCTTGAAAACGGGATAACCCTCCGGATTCATTGCCATGTCTGTATTTTCGGATGTCGTTTATTTGAAAAATAACGGTAACGCTTCGGACAATGCGATGAAGGCGACACAGCCGCCGATGGTCAGCATGATGGTCTTCTTGACGTCCTGGTCGCCGTTTTGCATCTTGAAATAGACATTGAACGCACCAACCAGAACGATGACGGCAGCAATGGCTTTCATGAGGTTGGAAACGGGTGTCTCATACGAGCTGATTTCCTGTGTGGCTTTGGTGAAGCCAGCCGCTCCCTTGCTGCCCGCCATTGCCTCTGACACGGCAAACGTGAATGTGCCGAGGACGATTGCAGCTCTTCGTCCAAACGTCATACATGACTCTTTGATGCGGTGTGCCGCACCCTTGATGATTGATTTGATACTTCTCATTTGATGAAATGTTTTTATTCGTTTACTTGATTCTATCGCTAAAGGAACAGGTGTCACTAAAGGAACGGGAGGGCTTTGCCCTATATATGGAGTGTCGGGTAAGTTCCGCTTACAGGGCGTTCTCGCAGTTGAATATCACCGTACCGAGGTCGCTTGTGCCGGTTTCCGCCAGCCGGTTGATTTCCTCTATGAGATTATCCACCAGTATGCCGTCGGTCATGATGGCTTCACGGTAGCCGGGATGATATCGTTTTTCGCCCGGTTCTTCCTTGTCATCATTATTAACCGTCTCGGGGTTGTTTCCCGTCTGCTGTTTCGACGGTTCTTCACGTCCTACCTTTATAGGCTTGAAGCTCTGCGCTTCATCCGATATGTCTATCTCTTCTTCGGTATGGTTCTCCTGTTCGGCTGCCTGTGCCATCTTTGCTTTCTGTATGTCAAGCACTATCAGGACGGCATAGTAAAACAGAAACGCGATGAAAAGAAGAAATACAATCTGTCCGTATTGCATGGTGTATTTATATGATGGTTGATACTGTCATTACGCTAATGGGAAGGAATTGAAGCCCCAACTTTGTTCCTCGCTTTTCTTGCCGCTCGCTTCGTTTGATTCCTTCCGCATAGTAGAGGGTGTTGCGTTCATCACCCACTGTATAGCCCTTGCGCTTCAACAGTGAGCGGAGCCTGACCCTTGCCCGGTTGGAAACCACCTTCATCCGTGTGATGGGAGCCAGCCCGAAGATGACACGGCGGCGTTCACGGTGTATCATGTCGCTACGGATGCGGGAAGTGATGTCATAGCGTTCCGTTTGGGAACGTTTGAGTCCCAAATGTTCGGCAATCCGGCAGACACTCATCTTGCTTATCCCCAGTTCCCTTGCCATTTCCGAAAAGGAGTCCGTATGGAAATGGCTGCTGATATGGGCGGCACGTTCCATCCACAGGGACTTGGCGATTTTGACGATGCCCAGTTCCTTTGCCTTGTTCTTGACAGCCGTCTCGCTCATGCCCAGTACTCCGGCGGTGTAGGCGTTGGTCTCCACGGGGTAAAGTTCACGAAGGACGGCAATCATGCGGTCGTTCCACTTAATCTTTCCCATCGTATTCCTCCTTGAAGTTTACAAACAATGATTTCTTCTCCCGGCGGTATTTGGCAAGTTTGCCAAGGTAGGTCGTGAAGAACGCCCGGACGATGGCGTTCACCAGGTCGGAACGGCTACGGTTATGGATGTCGCAATCGTCAAGGGAATCCGCAAGGTCACGGTCTAATTTACAAACAAGGCGGTCGTTCTTATCCGTGGTCAGTTCATCCGCTTCCAAAAGGGATATAAACTCTTGCCAGCATTTGTCATCATCAAAAACCGAAGTGGATTCTCCAGACAGGATGTGTGATGATATGACTGACGGGGATTCTTCTTCTAATGCCGGAGGTATTGTGCCCAAAGTCACATCCGGGTCGTTGATGCCTGCTATGAGTTCGTCTATTTCAGGTATGTCTTTCTTCATTGCTTGATGTTATTATGGGTGATTGTTATTCGTGCTCATTATTTTCCATTGTAGATGCTTCCTGCTTCGGATTCAGGCTCTCCGTCAGTTGGATGCCTGTCAGCTTGGTCTTACGTATCGGCGTGTCTGTATCGAAGATGGCGGCATAGATTTTACTGAATATCGGTGCGACAATGCTGCCCTGCATATCAAGGGCGGCCATCGTGCTGAACCGTTCCATGTCCGCACGTTTGGGCATCTTGGCGGTGACATAACCATAGTTGGAAAAGGTCTCCCTCGTATTCTCCCATACTAAAAGCTCGGAACGTTTGCCGACCCTACCGTCATGGAGGTTGGGGATAATGAAGAGCCGGGCTTTCATCCGTTCTCCCACGGCTTTGCGCAGACGGTCTATGAACATGAGGAAGCTGGCGGTGGAGGGTACTGTCACCAAATCGTAATGGAACGGAACGACAATGATGTCCGAATTGACGAACATCGGAACCAGTCCGCCTGCTTTCAGGCTACCAGGAGAATCCATCAGCACCACGTCGATGCTCGGATCATTGTGGAGCTTTTCCATCAGGGAGGTCATGCCGTCCTTGTCAGTGGCTTCGTAAGCGACCACTTCATAAAGCATGTGCTGCTCGCCGTACTTCTTGATGTCCGCCTTGCGGCATTTGACGATGGAGTGTTGGAAGTCGCAATCGACCACAACGACACGGACACCCATCGTCACCAGGTAGTTGGCGAAGGTTACGCAAAGGGTGGTCTTTCCGACACCTCCCTTTTGGTTGGCGAATGTCACTATGACCGGTGTTTGTATCATGCCGTTTCGTTTTTATGATTTTCGGGCAAAATTATTACAGCGGTATTCGGAAAACGAAATGCACAACACTTTTGCGCATCGGGATGGGATAACCGGGGACATTCCGACATGGAATACCGGGGTATCCGGGTTCATAGTGACCGAAAAGGTTACGGCAGGAAGTCCTACCTTTTCAGGGAACGACCGTCATCCACCTCGTCATAACCGTTTTTCTGCCCGACTTCCCATTCCCGTTTTTCACTGCGGCTTCCGTCCTTGCTGTCCCGTAACTTGACAAGATGAGTGGGAGGATTGTTGGTTGCCTTCTGCTGATGTGGCTGCTTGCTTTGTGGCTGTGGTTTCAGGCGGTTCAAGTCAAAGCCTTCTTCGGTCAGGTTGACAAGGATATGTTTGTGGAAGTTGATGGCATAGGTGGCATCCTCTTCCTGACGGATGATGAAGCCCTCTTCCTTTAGCTTGCCTCTTACATAGGTAATGCTTTCGTCATTGAAGATTTCATGCAAATGGTTGACGGCATTGGTATAGGATTGGTTCTTCTCAGGCTGGAGGGTGACCATTTCCGGATTGTCCACCTTGTAAAATTTACACAGGAGGTCTCTTTCCTGTTCATTCTTAGGTTGGAACATTTCCACCCATGCGATACGGTTGTTCCGGTCTATCGCCTCTGCCATGTAGGGTTTGAGCGGTCGTGTCTCTCCGTGGAAATAGATGACACCTTTCTTGATATAGGAGTGCTGTTTTCTCAGTTTCTCATGTATCTCTGCCTGTGTTATCTTGGGATTAAGGGAAAACAGTTTGTCTATGAAGTCCTCGATGCGGTTGAAGCGTTGCTCCGGGGTGGCGAAGTCCAGCAGTTGGTCTATCGCCAGTATTCTTGCGCCGTTGATGACAGTTTTGTTATGATGGTCAACTATCATGTAGCCATAGTGGGAATCTTTCCTGCCAAAGAACACGATGTCGATGCCGAACTTGGTTTTCAGTTCCTTTTGCAGTTCTTCCTTGTTGGCACTCACATCCCGGTACTTTTTGAGGATGCTCCGCAGTTGGCGGCAGCGGTTCCTGTCCCGGTTGCCCGGTTTGTACAATGCCGTTATTTCAGCGAAGGGGATTTTCTGTTGAACCTTGCCGCCATGCTTGATGAATACGGTATCGTCCTTTTGATAGGTCTCGTAGCCCATAGATAGCATGACCGATTTGAACTGGGCGAAGGAGGAGAAGGTGTATTCCTTGGCGGCATCCACACTTTCTTGGGTTTTCTGCTTTCGGTCGTTACCCAAGATGCGGTCTATCACTTCCTGCGACCGTCTTCGCTCGTTGTCGTGTTCTATCTTCCTGCCGTCCGGAGCGATACGGGAAGTGACGATATGGACGTGGGTGTTGTCGGTGTCATAATGGGAGTAGGCAAGCAACGGCTGACCTTCTTCCATATAGCCCATCTCTTTGAGATACCGATGAGCGAACTCCAGCACTTCGGTTTCCGACATCTCATGTCCCTTGCAGGAGAAGGAGACATGGAACTGCGCTTTCTGAATCCGGTCGTTCCGGGAGGTGTATTCCATGAGGTAACTGACCAGTTCATCCGGGGTGGGTTTACCGAATGTTCCCAGTGCGCCAAAGTTTTTCATCTCAAGCAGTCGTGCCGTTCCTTTCGCGACTTTTCGTTCATTGTAACCGACAGCATGGAAGTTCGTGCTGCCGGGTAATATGATTGCTATCATCTTGTAGTCGTTTGAATGATTTATCTCTATGTCTTGAATCTCTACGAACCGAAGTATCACGGTTCAAGTAACTGGAAGCCTAAAGTCTGGTGGCTTTTTTTGTTACGGCATATAGTTCCCGTTTTATCTCGTTCAAGGTCTTTCGTGTGTCCATGATAACGGGTAATAGGACTTCTTGGAGATAGGCTTGACTGAATAATCCGGCTACCGAAAGCTCGTTGGCTCTCTTGACCGACTGGTTCAGGTTGCCGCCTGCCCAAGATAGTTCATTTTGGAACTTCCGGTAAAACGCACCGAGGTCGTTGATGAGTTCAAGCCTCTGTTTAGCGTTGACATCGGAATATTCTTTCAAGGCTATTCGGATGTAACAGCTCACGGACGGATAGGATGCCGCTTTCTCTTTCAGCCGGTTGGCTTCATCCGGGGTCAGCCGGAGTTGGAAATGTTTTGTTCTTTGGTTCATCGTACATTGGGTTTACTTGTTGTTCGGTTTTCCGGACACCTTTTCGCAGGGCGAAACAGCGATAAAATCGCCCCGATGCAAGGCAGTCGGCAAGTCACCCTCGGCAGTACGAAACACCGTTTTGTAATGACAAGGGTACAACTTGCTTGACAAATCCTGCAACACAGGTCAAGGTCTCCTGGGTCTTTATTACACCAAAATTATCGCCGAAAACCGCCTTGCGAAGAAATGCGCAACACTTTTATTTGAAGGACGGCGTCCGATAAACCAAAGATACAAGCATCCGAAGTTCGTGGGACTTCGATACGTTGGTTATGTAATAGAATGGCTTTTCGGATGGCATATCCAAGCGGCTTTGGAATACCAAACTCCAATTCCAAGTAATCGAAATAAAGATGTGACCTGTCATCCGTTACTTGAATACTCACAGAAGATAGAGCTTCGGATATTCCAGTTAGAAAATCTGATTGACCACGGTCGCATGGGTGGGAAGAAAAAGATATACAAGGTGTCCGGTTACTGTTTTCCCGATAGTTCAGTATCAAGAACAAATGGATATAGCAAACTATGACCAAAGGGAAAGAAATATCGGTTGCTGGAATGGTTCGAATAACACGCATCCCTATACTTTATTATATAGTAGAGCATACAGCCACAAGAAATGGAATTGTTCATATCGTAGATACTTGGGATTGAATGACCCGAAGATACGGTTTGAATGGTGTCCGTAACTAAAGTTTCATGCTTTCAGATTCTTGAAAACCAAGCAAAAAAAGTTTGTTAGAAGGACTAAAATACTGATGCAAAGCTTTGATTATATCGCTGATTTTTAATACCTTTATATAGAGAACCCCCATTGAAAGAGGGTAGTATAAATGTAAAAATTGTAGCTTATGCCGTTCTATATATTGTTATTTCTGTATCTCGCTCCGGTATGCCTCGCCCTATATTGGCTCACAAAGCTGGTGGTCTGGATTATCAAAAAGGTATTCCAGTTGGTGATTTGGATTGTAAAGACATTCTTTGTCCTGCTCAGCAGGCTGTTGTTCGGTTCTCTCTTCACCGGTAGGGAGAATAGGCAACCATACCGTTCTCGACAAAACAAACAGTAAAACCGTGCCAATAACAACTGACACGGCTCTACGGCGGGGTATGGACTGAATACGGATTTCTTCCCTATATGTTACTGTACTTGTTCCTTTAGTTGACGGGACTAAAAACCTTTGCCTTTATATCTTTCATATACGACTTCCTTCTGTGTATCACAATTTGTGAAACGAAATTGTACAGGACATCCTACCGGAATATCATTGGGTAATTTTTTTACAAGTGCCGTTATTACATCATCCACTGTTCCGAAACCTATATCAGTCAATTCCGCAACAATTCTTCCTTTAAAATAGGCACGACCATAAATCATCATTTTCCTACTGATACGGAACATTTTATCTTTCGGTGCATCAATATCACACGCTTTTCCTTGCTTACTTCTTTTATCACTGAAAAATATAAAGTCGATAACTTTGGCATTGAGTTCCCAAGCTGGAGTAAAATCGAGTTTAACATAACCTCTTGTTATATTGAAGCCATGACTATGATTCATTCCAAAAGCCACCTCATACAGATTGGCATCACAATCATTCTGTGCAATGGTTGCCCATGTATGCCTAAACGTATAGAAGCAATAATATTTTTCTTTCTTCATGCCCATATCCTCACATATCTTCCGAATACCAATATTCACATTAGCATTGAAACTATCAGAGTTCTTATATCTCTGATGAAAGTTGAATAAGTATTCCTCTTCTTCACCGGAGAGATATTTCTCAAATGTGGTTTGTATGAATGGTTCAACCCTCATTTCCATGTAGGCTTCATCCCTTCGGCTATGACGGGTCTTAGCTCTTTTATAACTGATAATGCCAGCGTTATAATCTTCCTTTTTGAGTTCATACAAATCAATGGTATTGATTCCTCCTAAACACAATGACAAGAGTGCCACGTCTCTACCAAGTTCAGGGATAGGTAAAACCATTTTTGACTGGGGTAGAGGATGATTGAAAAATTCACGGCACGCTTCTGCACTGATAGCACGTTTTTCTGTGTTATCAGACTTAGGGATAGTTATTTTTAACCACGGATTGAACTTTATACGGATGAGACCAAGCTCTTCGTCATTCAAATCAATAATAGCTTTTTTGAAAATCTGCCGAACACAAGTAGGGTACATTTCTTTTGCCCGATTGGTTTGAGAAAGGCTTTCCAGCCACTTCTTTAATACGGTGGTAGTCAAGTGCCCAAACATAATCTGTGTAGTTCCAATAAATCGCTCCAGATGACCAACTGCAAGTCGGTAGTTCTTTGCGTTCCGCTCATGTCCTTCTCTTTCCATTCGGGCTATGAATTGGGAAGCGTACTCACTAAAACAAACGTCCTCGTCAGAATGGAGCAAATAGTCTATCAAATCAGATACGGAGAAGTTGGTAAAGTCCTTCTTGTTCATGATTTCACTGAAACGTAAAATTTGGCGTGAACAGTATTCATTTACTACAGGGTCTTTGATGTCACCTGATTTTAGTATTTGCTTGTCGGTAACAATTTTGCCTGTGCTAATGTACCCCATTTTAGTCCGATGAACCACGCGAATATACACCGGATAAAAACCATCAGCTCTTTTCCTTCTTACAACAGTTTTGAATGTAGTCATAATCAATTATTTAAGTTAATAAATTCATTTGTATGTGTTGTGTATGTGCGCATGTTCATTTTTGTATGTATTTGGTATGTGTTACCCGTTTATTTGGCTTGATTTCTGCGGTCAAATGAACGAACCGTCCAAAAACAGATTAGGCTGTAATGCCTATTTTTCAGTGCATTACAGCCTAATACAATAATTAGTTATCTAACCGCTTATTCCTCTATTGCAGCCTGCGCAGCAGCAAGACGGGCAATAGGCACTCGGAAAGGAGAACAAGATGCATAGTCCATTCCTATTTTAGCACAGAACTTCACGGAAGAAGGTTCACCGCCATGCTCTCCGCAAATGCCGGTACGGATGTCCGGACGTACGCTACGTCCCTTTTCCACTGCCATCTTAATGAGCTGGCCCACGCCGTTCTGGTCCAACACCTGGAAAGGATCTACTGTCAGAATCTTCTTTTCCAAATATACCGGCAAGAAGCTGGCAATATCATCACGTGAGTAACCGAATGTCATCTGTGTCAAGTCGTTCGTTCCGAAAGAGAAGTACTCGGCTTCCGAAGCGATACGGTTGGCTGTCAGAGCCGCACGAGGAGTCTCTATCATAGTACCGATTTCGAATTCCACTTCGATACCTTCTTCGGCGAAAACTTCTTTAGCCGTAGCCAAAATAACTTCTTTCTGCTGTTTCAACTCATAAAGAATGCCTACCAACGGTACCATGATTTCGGGTTTCGGGTCCTTACCTTCTTTCTTCAACTCGCAGGCTGCACCCAAAATGGCACGGGTCTGCATTTCGGTAATTTCCGGGAAAGTAATCCCCAAACGGCATCCACGATGACCCAACATCGGGTTGTTCTCGGCAAGGCTTTCCACACGTTTCTGAATTTCTTCCACACTGACGCCCATCTCATCGGCCATCTTCTGTTGTCCTTTCAAATCATGGGGCACAAATTCATGGAGTGGGGGATCGAGCAAACGAATGTTCACCGGACAGCCATCCATAGCTTCCAAAATGCCTTTGAAGTCACTCTTCTGATAAGGAAGCAGTTTGGCCAAAGCTTTTTTACGGCCTTCCACACTACCAGCTAAAATCATTTCGCGCATGGCCACAATCTTTTGGTCTTCAAAGAACATGTGTTCCGTACGGGTCAAACCGATACCCTTTGCTCCGAAAGAACGAGCCACTTGCGCGTCGTGCGGTGTATCGGCATTCGTCCGTACCTGAAGCTTCGTATATTTGTCACACAAATCCATCAGCGCCTTGAAGTCACCGGAGAGTTCAGCCGCTTTCGTCGGTATTTCTCCGGCATAAACTTGTCCCGTAGAACCGTTCAAGGAGATGTAATCGCCTTCTTTATATACAACGCCTTCGATCTCCACTGTCTTGTTCTTGTAGTTCACATTGATGGCACCGGCACCGGACACACAACATTTACCCATACCACGAGCCACTACGGCCGCATGGGAAGTCATACCTCCACGAGCGGTAAGGATACCTTCGGCTGCCGACATACCGGCCAAATCTTCGGGAGAGGTCTCGATACGTACCATAACCACCCGATGGCCGTCCTCACGCCATTTCTGGGCATCATCTGCGTGGAACACGATTTGTCCGCAAGCCGCCCCCGGAGACGCCGGCAACCCTTGTGTAATCACCTTGGCTTTTTTCAACGCATCTTTGTCAAACACGGGGTGGAGAAGCTCGTCCAGTTTTTGAGGCTCGCAACGTTTCAATGCCGTTTTCTCGTCTATCAATCCTTCACGCACCAAGTCCATGGCGATTTTCACCATAGCTGTACCGGTACGTTTACCGTTGCGCGTCTGCAAAAACCAAAGTTTACCATCCTGAACTGTAAACTCCATATCCTGCATATCGCGATAGTGGTTTTCCAATTTAGTCTGAATGGCATCGAGCTCTTTATAAATCTCAGGCATAGCCTCTTCCATCGAAGGATATTTGGCGGCACGTTCTTCCTCCGAGATACCTTGCAGGGCAGCCCAACGGCGTGAACCCTCTACCGTGATTTGTTGGGGTGTACGGATTCCGGCCACAACGTCCTCACCTTGGGCATTCACAAGGTACTCGCCGTTGAACAGGTTCTCACCAGTTGCGGCATCGCGGCTAAAACAAACACCCGTAGCCGACGTTTCGCCCATATTGCCGAATACCATGGCCATGACAGAAACCGCCGTACCCCATTCATCGGGTATGCCCTCCATCTTACGGTAAAGAATAGCACGTTCGTTCATCCAACTGCGGAATACGGCGCAGATGGCTCCCCAGAGTTGCTCCATCGGGTCGGTAGGGAAGTCATTTCCGGTCTGTTCCTTGATGGCTTTCTTGAAACGGACCACCAAATCTTTCAACTCATCCACCGACAAATCCTTGTCCAACTCTATCCCGCGAATGGCTTTCACCTCGTCTATGATGGCTTCGAACGGATCGATATCTTCCTTATTCACCGGTTTCATTCCCAGCACCACGTCGCCGTACATCTGAACAAAGCGGCGGTAAGAATCGTACACGAAATGAGGATTACCCGTCTTACGTACCATTCCTTCGGCTACTTCATCATTCAAACCTAAGTTAAGAATGGTATCCATCATACCCGGCATGGAAGCCCGGGCACCGGAACGAACCGAGACCAGCAACGGATTCTCAGTACTTCCGAACTTACTGTTCATCAAGTTTTCTACATGGGCCACCGCAGCATTGACCTCAGCTTGAAGTATTTCTACGATTTTCTCTTGCCCCACTTCATAGTATTCGTTGCAAACATCTGTTGCAATGGTAAAACCGGGAGGTACAGGTATACCGATAAGATTCATTTCGGCGAGATTAGCACCTTTGCCACCAAGTCTTTCTCTCATCTGGGCATTGCCCTCAGCCTGCCCGTTACCAAAAGTATAAACTCTTTTTTCACTCATTTTTCAAAGCTTGTTTTTGAATTAGTTAACAAAATGAATTAATGCAAAACTACTCAAAAAAAATGGGCTGCAAAAGGAAAAACGAGAAAAAATGCAAAAAAAATGCTACTTTTGTCCCCTGAAATCAAAATAAAAAACTAAATAAACTCATCGGATATGACCCGAAAAAGAAAAGAATTCCCTATATTAGAGAATATTACAATTACGGATGTGGCAGCAGAGGGCAAAGCCCTGGCCCGGGTGGACGACATGGTGGTTTTCGTTCCCTTTGTCGTTCCCGGAGATGTGGTCGACCTGAAAATCCAGAAGAAAAAACATCATTATTGCGAAGCGACAGCCGTGAAGTTCCACCAATATTCTCCCCTTCGGGCCGTACCTTTCTGCCCGCATTTCGGAGTTTGCGGCGGTTGCAAGTGGCAGTGTCTCCCATATAAAGAACAGCTCAAATACAAGCAACAGCAAGTTCTGGATAATCTTACCCGTATCGGTAAGGTAGAACTCAACGGCGTACAGCCGATACTGGGTTCCGTGAAAACGGAAGAATACCGGAACAAGTTGGAATTCGGTTTTTCAAACAAGAGATGGCTTACACCGGAAGAAATCGCATCCGGAAACGCATATACGCAGAACGGAGCCGTAGGATTCCACACCAGCGGTTCGTTCGACAAGATTTTGCCCATCGAACAGTGCCGCCTGATGGATGATGTCAATAACCGTGTCCGTAACGCCATCCGTGACTACGGGTACGAGCACCAGTTGACATTCCACGATCAGCGGGAACATGCCGGACTATTGCGCAACATGATGATTCGCAACTCCAATACGGGCGAACTGATGCTTCTTATGCAGTTCTGCATCACCGACGATACGGAGAAAGCGCAAGCCGAGGCATTGATGGGTTATCTGGCCGAAACATTCCCGGAGATTACCTCTTTATTATATGTAAACAACCTCAAATACAATGATACGATAGGCGATTTGGATGTCATCACGTTTAGGGGAAACGACCACATTTACCTGCAAATGGAAAATCTGAGGTTCAAAGTCGGTCCGAAAAGTTTCTACCAGACCAATACCGATCAGGCGTATGAATTATATAAGGTAGCGCGGGACTTTGCAGGCCTCACCGGTACGGAACTAGTTTACGACTTGTATACCGGAACCGGAACCATCGCCAATTTCGTGGCCGGGAAAGCCCGGAAGGTCATCGGAATAGAGTATGTGCCCGAAGCCATTGAGGATGCCAAAATCAATTCACAAATCAACGGAATCGGCAATACCCTGTTTTTCGCCGGTGACATGAAGGACATCCTGAACAAGGAATTCATCACGGCACACGGCCAACCGGACGTAATCATCACGGACCCTCCAAGAGCCGGCATGCACAAAGACGTCATAGAGACTATCTTATTTGCCGCACCGCATCGTATCGTCTACGTCAGTTGCAATCCGGCCACACAGGCACGTGACCTGGCTTTGCTGGATTCTCAATACAAAATCATGGGAGTACGCCCCGTGGATATGTTCCCGCATACGCAGCACGTGGAAAACGTGGTCATGTTGGAAAGAAGAGCGTAAACACAGAAAATGCCGGAAAGGTTTCAAGTTCCAACCTTTCCGGCATTTTTTCATTATGCTAACGAAAACCGGAACAGCGTCATCGCCCTCCCGTCAACACTGCGCAAATCCGGGGTGTATATCGCCGAAGCAACTCGTAGAGTCCGAATGAGACGGCAGTAGTCAAGCAAGGCACGATGAAATAAAGTGCAACCGTATAAAAAAGACTGTCCACGAAAAATACTTTTGTGATACACCTTGCTAAGACGAGCATGAGCAAAGCGTGTAGGGCATACAGGAAGAAACTGCCATCCGACAAGAACTTGTTCACCCGGATGACACCGCGTTCCAACAAGTATGCCGTCAGCACGACCGCTGAGAATATGCCGAAAATGATGCCGATATTGTGGATATAAATACCGTATATACCCTCCACCTTTAGCATATCAGCCACCGCCCAAAGGGGATACAGCAGGGCTATCCACGTACGGTGGCGCATCGAGGCCACCAAGTCCATACCTTTCAGACCGTAGCAGGCTCCCCACGAGAAGAAGAAAGCCGCTGTGAAGAACTGTCCCCAGTAGGTTATATTGCAAATGGAATGCAAGGCAAGCCAAACCATACCCAAAACCACAACTGCCAACCATCCAACCTTTTTGAGCATCCAATAGAGTACAGGAGCCAATACGACCATGACCATAAGGTCGCGAACATACCACAAGGGAAAATCCTGCGGATAAATGTATGACGATGCAGGTACAGGGAACACACCGCGACTTTTGTCCCAGAAACACGCCAACACCGCAGACAACGACCAGTTGGCTTGCGCTGTGTCGTGGCTTAAGCCAGAGAATGCGGGAATGTCCCGAAAAGCAGTTCTGATCAAGTAGAGCAGGTTCCATAGGATATATGGGACGAGGAGCGTGCGTACCCTTCTGCGTAACTTGTCTGTGTAAGTCCGTATCATGAAACCCGAACGGAAAAACAGGTAACCCGAGATAATGAAGAACAACGGTACGGCAATGCGCGGCAGGACTTCGCTAAACAAGTTGAACATACATACGAGCCACGTGGGGAAGTGTTCGGCGTTTCCGGTGCCACGCACGGCCAAATTATCGGAAAGAACGTTGAAATGGATGAATACGACACCTACCGTCAACGGAAACCGGAGCGCACTGATAGTGCTCGATGTCAGACTACTGATTTTTTCTTTCATAACAGATGATAGCTTTTACGCATCGGCTATCATCCGCATGGACGCACAAAGAAGGCGTGAACCTTATCTGTGCGTCCACCGAGGCAGTGTAGGAAAAGGAAGCCTCCCAAGAAAACAAGACAAGTCCACGCCTTGACGGCGCAAACATTAGTCCTATCTTTCTTGGTAAGCTTCAACCTCCCACGGCAAGCTTGTCTATTATTTGCATGTTCTATTTCCTAATGAGCTTCCTACACTTTTCGGTGAACGCAATAATAGCTAATGCTTTGTTAATATTTAAATATGTCGTTTATTTTTATTTCATTCCTGATATGCTTTTTTAAAGTTCCACATGGATGGTCCGGATTCCCGCCCGACCTTGACCGGCCTGCCTTAACGGACACAAAGGGCATCCGCACAAACTGAGAACAAAATTACATAAAAAATGCGAGACCACGTGCAATGGGATGCCTTTTTCTCACCATCCATTCATTTTGGACAAATGGCAGGGAAATAAGGGTTTCGTATGCAAAAAGAAAGTTTCAAGCGTTTCTTCGGATAGGACGTGAGCCGCTGAAAAAACGGAAAAACAAGATTTCTGTTTGAGTTTAGATACGTTTCTTCACAATTTGGCCTCGTTTTTTATACGATTAAACGTTTTTTAAGTTCAAACGAGGCCGAACTTTTTTTCGTTTGGCGCAGAAAACATTTTTTATCTCCTCAAGTCGTAGTGAGGTCATCCGCATTCCGACACTTAAAACAGTTGAAAACGGCAAACGAAACAGCGCAAAACGCCTCGTTTTTTTCTATTTGGTCGGTTCCTGATACTGTGAAAAGGGCGGCATGATGAAAGCTTAAACACGATTTTTGCTATCATGAATCCCGACAGGAAAGGCATAGGACAGCAGTTCTTCTTGCAGGATGCAAGGAAAAGAACTGAGGAGTTGTCTTTTTGTTTCCGCCAGACCGCACGAGAATCGCTTGTTTTCGTCTTCATCTGCCTTGCCCCCGAAATATCACAATCCTGCATGGGGGAAAATGGCATTTTGCCAAAATGTCAAACACAAAGCAGGAATTTCTCCACCACTGCGGCCACACCGTCCTCCTCATTCGAGAGGGTGACATAGTCGGCGGCTTCTTTTACGACATCCTGCGCATTGGCCATGGCTACTCCCAAACCTGCAAACTGAATCATGGACAAGTCGTTGAATCCGTCGCCCACAGCCACCATTTCTTCCGGTTTCATGCCCAACTCATCCAATAGGACGGCAAGACTCCGCGCCTTGTCGATACCATTGGGCACCAATTCCAGGAAAAACGGTTCGGAACGGAATACATTCATCCGCCCTTCCAAATCTTGCTTCATCTTTTGCTCCAGTACGGACAACGGTTCAGGGTCGCCCACAATCAGGCACTTCGGAACAGGAAAATCGAACACTTCCAGAAAATTCGGTACGGTAATGCTGGGCATCCTGTTCAGAAAAGCCTCATGCTGCACGTACGGATTCCCCGCGTCTTCCGATACGATGTATTCGTCCTTGTAGCTCAATATTACGAAACCGTTCTTTTTCGCGCATTCATATAAATAAGGATATACTTTCGGGTCGAGTTCATTCTCATACATCATCTTCTTGGTCTTCCAATCAATGATTTGCCCTCCGTTGTAGGACAGGATATAACCCTCGAAGTCCCCGAGGCGCAGTTCTTCGGCCAACGGGACGATGCCGTAGGTGGGCCTTCCGGAAGCCAGCACGATCTTCACGCCCGCTTCCTGTGCCCGGATGAGGGTTTCCCTCGTATGCGCCGTGATTTCTTTTTTCTTATTCGTCAAAGTCCCGTCCAAATCCAGGACCAAAATCTTGTATTTCATAAATTCATCAGATTTTCAATGATAATGCAATCCGTTTGCGTTCCTTGTCCACCTGCAGCACGCGCACGTTCACCTGTTGATGGAGCGAAACGACTTCGTTCGGGTCGCTCACATAGCGGTCGGCCAACTGCGAAATATGCACCAAACCTTTCTCGTGCACCCCGATGTCTACGAAACAACCGAAATTCGTAATATTGGAAATGATGCCCGGCAATACCATCCCTTCCTTCAGGTCGTCCATCGTATGCACATTGGGATCGAAAGAAAAGGCCTTTATTTTGCTGCGCGGGTCGCGCCCCGGTTTGTCCAGTTCGCTCATGATGTCGTTCAGCGTAGGAAGGCCGCAATCCTCCGTCGCATACCGTTCCAACGGAATGCTCCGCCGCAATTCCTTGTTGCGGATGAGTTCTTCCACGGAAGCCCCCGCATCCTTGGCCATCCTTTGCACCAAGTCATAACGTTCGGGATGCACGGCTGTATTGTCCAAAGGATTTTCACCTCCCGGAATGCGCAAGAAACCGGCGCACTGCTCAAAGGCTTTCGCCCCCATGCGTTTCACTTTCATCAAATCCCGCCGAGTGGGGAAGGGACCGTTTTCCGCACGGTAGTCCACGATATTCTGTGCCAGTTGCGGCCCCAGACCCGACACGTAAGTCAGCAGTTGGCAACTCGCAGTATTCAAGTTGACTCCCACGGCATTCACGCACGATTCTACCGTACGGTTCAGCGTTTCCCGCAGTTTCGTCTGGTCCACGTCGTGCTGGTATTGTCCGACACCGATGGATTTCGGGTCTATCTTCACCAATTCCGCCAACGGGTCCATCAACCTGCGTCCGATGGAAACGGCACCGCGCACCGTCACGTCATATTCCGGGAATTCCTCACGGGCGATTTTGGAAGCCGAATAGATGGAAGCCCCGTCTTCGCTCACCACGAACGCTTCTACCGGACGGTCGAAACGGACAGATTGCACGAAGCTCTCCGTCTCGCGACTGGCCGTACCGTTCCCTATGGCTATGGCCTGTATGTCGTACTGTTCCACTAATTTCTGCAACTTCCGTTGCGCCTGTGCATATTCATTACGCGGAGGGTGGGGGTATATCGCTTCGTTATGCAACAAATTCCCTTGGGCATCCAAGCATACCACCTTGCATCCCGTACGGAATCCGGGGTCTAAACCCAACACACGTTTCTGCCCCAAAGGCGGAGCCAAAAGCAGTTGGTGAAGATTTTGCGCGAAGACCCTGATGGCCTCATCATCGGCTTTCTGTTTGGAAGCGGCTGCAAATTCCGTTTCGATGGAAGGTTTAATCAAACGCTTATAACTGTCTGTCAATGCAGAAGCTACGAGTTTGCTGCATTCGCCGTTTCCTTTGACGCACAAACGGTTCAAGCTCTCCACGCAAGCCTCGTCGTCCGGAGAAATAGCCACCTTCAGGATACCTTCCGCCTCTCCGCGTCGCAAAGCCAACAAACGATGAGACGAGCATCGCTTCAACGGTTCGCTGAAATCAAAATAATCACGGTATTTTGCCCCTTCCTCCTCTTTACCTTTCACCACTTTGGAACTGATGACGGCTCCACGGCGGAACTGTTGGCGCACGGAGTTCCGACAACGTTCGTTCTCGTTGAACTGTTCGGCCAGAATATCCGAAGCCCCGGCCAAAGCCTCGTCCGCATCCTTTACTTGCCCGTTCACATAACGTCCGGCCACTTCGCGTATGTGCGCCTCACGCTGCATGGCGATAATTACGGCCAAGGGTTCCAGTCCTTTCTGCCGGGCTATCTCGGCACGCGTACGACGTTTCGGTTTATAAGGCAGATAGATGTCTTCCAATTCCGTAGCGTCCCAACAAGCCTCGATTCTCCGTTTCAGTTCATCGGTCAACTTGTCTTGCGCCTCGATGGAAGCCAATATCGTTTCCTTTCGTTTGCCCGTCTCGACCAATTTGTCATACACTCTTTTGATTTCTCCGATTTGCACTTCATCCAGCCCTCCGGTCATCTCCTTACGGTAACGGCTGATAAAAGGGATGGTAGCCCCTCCCTCCAATAAATCCAAGGTGCGTGCCACTTGTCTTTCGGCAATGGAAAGGGTAGCGGCAACCATCTTGCTCAATTCCGGTTGCATAAAAATAAGATAAAAATTATTCTTCACGAGCCGCACGCAATATCAGCGTGGTAGCCCCGATAGTGACTATGCTGCCGTCTTCCAGTCTCACACGGTCATAGTCCGTCAATATGTCATTCATATAAAAAGTGCCGGTATTGCTCGGCGCGTCGCGCAAGGTGTACACCAGACGACCGTTCTTGTCCCGTTTCACATTGATGATGCAATGCTTGGTGTCCACACTGGGGTCTACTGTCTCAATGGGGGTAGAAATGGCAGCCCCTTTCACGTACCTTCCGATTACGTTGTCGCCCAACTTCAGCGGAAGCACCTGCTTATAATGGAAGACGTTTTCCACTACCACGATGCTGCCGTATGCGTCATCGTTCTCGTTTTCGTCCACAGTCTCTTCCTTACGTGTAGCCCGCAACTTGGATGCCCCGATGCGTATGCCGAACTGCTTGCGGCATTCCGGACATTCGAAAACAAGCGACTGCCCGTCTTCATACTGGGTTTCGTCAAAAGTGATGTAATGATCACATTTAGGACAGCGTACTCTTTTCATTCCTTGTATTCCTTACTTGATATGATAAACCCATGCAGACGCAAACTCTTCCGACCGGTCGCTCAAAGCGTTCATCTTGGCATGCGCTTCCGCTTCGGATGCAAATCCCGGGAAAACCACACGCACCATATTTCCTTTTTTATATACTTGCGCCTCTTTGTAACCTTCCTTATGAAGCCGTTCGACATAACTCTCTGCGTTCTTTTCCGAAATGGCACTGGCCACCACAACGCAATAGCCGCTTTTCAGTGCCGCCGCGTCCTCCGTCTTTTGGACGGGTTCCGGTCGGGCAACGGCCGTTCCTGCGCCTTCCACATCCGTTTCCGTACCCTTGGCCTGTATCTCTTCCGGCTTACCGAAAGCTTCGGGTACGGTTTCCTGTACCGCAGGCATCCACATCAGACGGGCGAAATCAGCTTGGTTCGCGGAAGACACGCCCGTGTTCTTGGCATCGGGAGACATCAGGAAAAACAAGAACACCACGGCAGCCACGGCAGCAATGTTTTGCAGCCACACCGTCTTCAGCCGGATGGTGATTTCGCCGCGTGCCACAGGCTCGCTTTCAGTTGCAGCCGCTTCGGGCTTTCTTTCGGGAACCGTACGCGACACCTCAACGGCCAATGACGCTTCCACCGCCTTTTCCGCTTGCAAAGGTTCGAACAGCAAGGCATCCAAACCATAATAAGCCGGACAGACCGTACCGGCCTGACAAGGTGAAAACTCCACATTGTTCCGCTCATCCAACATCAATACCCCGATGCTCCCAAGATCGTACGTGCCCGTCTCCCACAATTCCTGTTGCAGGTCGCGGATCTGTTCTCCGAGCATGGCTCTCGCCTCGGTGTCGGAACAATCGTATGCTTCCACGTATGAACGAACCAACAATCCGTCGTCGGCTTTCAGGCGTTCGTTGAACCCCACCGTACGGATAGGGGGTAAAAACAGATTTTCTTCTTCCACGTATTTGGCCGGAGCATTGCAAGTCACGAATCCCCCGATTTGCGGAACCACCACACAATCGTGATCCAGCAACAATATCTCGATATGTTTTACTAACTCTTTCACACTACAAATTTACGGCTTTCCCGTGGACATTGCTAATTTTTGCAGAAAAAGTTATCAAATATTTCAGCTTGTATTGTTGATAGCTCTATTTTTCATTACTTTTGCCTACAGTTAAAGCAACGAAAGTATGAATATAGCGATTGTAGGCAGCGGCTACGTAGGTTTGGTAACCGGTGCATGTTTTGCCGAGATAGGGGTCAATGTCACTTGCGTGGACGTGGACTGGAATAAAATTGAAAAGCTCAAACAAGGTGAAATTCCTATTTACGAACCGGGCTTGAAGGAATTGGTCCAGAAGAATCAAAAAGCAGGGCGGTTGGACTTCACCACTTCACTCGAAAGCGTGCTCGACAAGGTGCAGGTGATATTCAGCGCCGTGGGAACTCCCCCCGACGAAGACGGAAGCGCGGACTTGAAATACGTCCTACAAGTTGCTCGAACAATCGGAAGATATATGACTGATTACAAATTGGTTGTCACCAAGAGTACCGTTCCCGTCGGTACGGCGCAGAAAGTACGCCACGCCATTCAGGAAGAGTTGGACGAACGGGGACTCGACATCGCTTTCGATGTGGCCTCCAATCCGGAATTCCTGAAAGAAGGCAACGCCATCAGCGATTTCATGAGCCCGGACCGCGTGGTGGTAGGCGTGGAGTCTGAAAAAGCCAAGGAACTGATGACCAAACTCTACAAACCTTTTCTTATCAACAATTTCCGAGTGATATTCATGGACATTCCCTCTGCCGAGATGACGAAATATGCCGCTAACTCCATGTTGGCCACACGCATCTCGTTCATGAACGACATCGCCAATTTGTGCGAACGCGTGGGAGCGGATGTCAACATGGTGCGCAACGGCATCGGGGCCGACACCCGCATCGGCCGCAAGTTCCTGTATGCCGGATGCGGCTACGGAGGCTCTTGTTTTCCCAAAGACGTGAAGGCACTCATCAAGACGGCCGAGCAGAACGGCTATGAAATGACAGTACTAAAAGCCGTAGAGGCTGTGAACGAACGCCAGAAGTCCATCCTCTTCCACAAGCTGGACACGGCATGGCAACATGGGTTGGCTGGCAAGACCGTCACATTGTGGGGACTGGCTTTCAAGCCTGAGACGGACGACATGCGCGAAGCACCGTCCCTCGTTCTTATCCGGAAATTACTGGAAGCCGGATGCACGGTCCGTGTCTACGACCCGGAAGCCATGGATGAGTGCCGCCGCCGTTTGGGCGATGCAGTCATTTATGCCCGCGACATGTACGAAGCGGCATTGGATGCCGACGCGCTGCTTTTGGTAACCGAATGGAAGGAATTCCGCCTGCCGGCTTGGGGCGTGCTGAAGAAGACGATGAGCGGACGGCTCATCATCGACGGGCGCAACGTATATGACACTGACGAAGTACGCGAAGCCGGATTTGAATACCATTGTATCGGAAAGTAATGAAATGGATACATCATATTATATACGGTAGTCTTTTAGTGTCCGTGGCAGCATGGACAAGTTGCGGCACAAGGGACAACCGGACTCCAAACAGGGATACTCCCGAACCGGAAGACCAGGAGGCCAAAAAAGCTTTGCAGGGAATCTGGATCGACCAGGAGACCGAGACCGTTTCGTTCTGCGCCAAAGGGGACACCATCTATTACCCCGATACGGCCAACGTACCGGTACGTTTTTTTATCCGTAAGGACACTTTGTTTTTGGCCGGAGGAGGCGATACGACCGCTTATCCCATAGACAAGAGGGGAAATCACCTTTTCCACTTCCATTCGGCCACGGGCGACGTCGTGAAGCTCGTCCGATCGGAAGACCCGAACGACAGTATCTATTTCATCCATCGGCAAGCCGCCACGCTCACCTACAATGAAGTAGTAAAAAAAGACACAGTAGTGTTCCATGGCGGCGAGCGTTACCATTGCTATGTCTACGTCAACCCCTCGCGCTTGAAAGTATATAAGACAAGTTATACGGACGAGGGTATCGCCGTGGAAAATGTGTACTACGACAACGTGATTCACATCTGCGTGTACAAAGGAAAGGTGTGTTTGTTTTCACGGGACTATACCCGGAAAAGCTTCACCGGGCTCGTACCGAGCGGTTTCCTGAATCAGGCCATCCTGTCGAACATGGTATTTTCCGAAGCCGATCCGCACGGATGCCATTTCAATGCCACGGTATGTATCCCCGACGACGCCAGTTGTTATATGGTCAATATCTGTGTAGGATACGACGGCAAGCCGACGATGGAACTTCTCGAGTATTAACCCCTGCCACACCATCATGAACAGAGCACACAAGATTTTAAGCGTCCTTTTATTGGGGAGCTATGGTTTGGGCATTCAATTACTGGATGCCCAAACCGTTTCCGGAAGAATCACGGACCGGGAATCCAGCCCGGTAACAGGGGCTGCAGTAGTACTGCAGACTCCGGATTCCATATTCGTCAGTGCCGCCGTATCGGATGCCGACGGCCGTTTCACCCTGTCGGCCCAACCGGAGCAGTATCGCCTGATTGTACAACACCTTTTATATCGTTCACGAACCGTAAACGGAACGGGAAAGGATGTCGGGACCATCGTACTGCAACCGGCTGACCACACCATCGGTGAGGTTGTGGTCAAAGCCGAGCGCCCCATAGTAAGAGTGGAAGAGGGGAGGTTGAACTATGATTTGGAACAAATCGTCCGGGACAAAGTCGTCAACAACACCTACGAGGCCTTGCAGAGGTTGCCCGGCGTGCAAGAGATAGGAGGCAAATTGACCTTGGCCGGTGCCGGAGATGTCACGGTCATCCTGAACGGCAAACTCACCACGATGGATGCGGGACAGTTGGAGACCCTTTTGCGGAATACTCCGGTCAGCCGCGTGGAGAAAGTGGAGGTCATGTATAGCACTCCGCCACAATATCACGTAAGAGGAGCTTCCCTGAACGTCGTTCTGAAACGTCCCAACGACTATTCCTTTCAGGGCGAAGTCAATGCAAGTTATGACAACTGCTACTTCAACGCGGGCAATGCCACCGGGAATTTCCGTTTCTCAACCCCGAAACTGGCATTGGATGCCATGTACGGCATAGACCGTGTACACACGATGCAATATTACAACCTGTTTTCACGGCACACCCTGGACGGACAGGTATATTCCATAGAAGAAAACGAACAGCTTCGCAACAAAGCTTACAGGCATAACATGCGGGTAGCCGGAGAATACCACTTCAACGAGAACAGCAGCATAGACTTGGCTTACACCGGCAAATACATGCCGGACATACAAGAGAACGCGCAAACGACAGGAAATTTCCAAACCAGCGACATAGACGGCCGTCGCGAAGCCCACATGCACAACATCGCATTGCACCTCCGTTCGGGATTCGGTCTGGATGCCGGCGGGGACTATACGCACTATACGACCGACAACCGGCGGTGGATGCGCGCCGAGTATGCCGACGGCAACCGGAACCGTTTCACCTTGGCTGGCGGACAACGGATAGACCGCTACAACGTGTATGCCGACCAGAAACACAAACTGTCCCAAGGATGGAATCTGGGATATGGCGTCTCTTATACCCAAACCCATAACCATGACTTTCAAACCTACACCGAAGTGGAAGGCGACATCGCCACTCCCTCTACGGACTCCAAGTTAAAAGAACAGACCGCGGACTTCTACGTATCGTTGGGAAAGGATTGCCCCAGCGGAATATCATGGTCGGTATCGGGCACAGGGGAGTATTACTCCATCGGCAATTACCGCAAATGGGCTTTCTACCCTCAGGCTTCCCTCACTTACATGAAGACTCCCGAACACATCCTGCAACTCTCGCTCTCCACCCAAAAGACTTATCCGGGATATTGGGAAATGCAGTCTTCCGTCAGCTACATCAACGGATATTCCGAAATATGGGGCACACCCGGATTGCGCCCACAGACGAACTACAGTGTGAATGCCAATTACGTAGTGAAACAGAAGTATGTCTTCGGCGCATACTTCTCTCGCACCCAAGATCAGTTCATGCAAACGGCCTATCAGTCCACAGAACGGTTGGCCATGATTTACAAGATGATGAACTGGAACTACACGCAGTACGTAGGTCTCATGGCCACGGTGCCGTTCCGGATCGGAACGTGGTGGGATTCCCGTTGGGTAGCGGTGGAACAATACGCGCGCCACCGTTGCGACGACTTTTTCGACCTTCCTTTCGACCGGAAAAAGTGGATTTTGCAGTGCCAATGGGACAACACGTTCAAGCTGAACAAGAATCTGACTTTCGAATTGCGCGGATTCATGCAGACTCCGGCCATACAAGGCACATACGACCTGAAAATGGTGGGTACGGTAGATGCCGGGGTGAAATGGACCTTTGCCGGAGACAAAGCCACACTCTCTGCCCGTTGCAGCGACATATTCAATACAAGTATGCCGGAATGTAACCTACGTTACGGAGGTCAGGACGTGAGAATGGAAAACTCTTTTTACCTAAGAACGTTAACCCTGAACTTCAGTTTCCGTTTCGGAGGATATAAGAAAAAGGAAATCAAGGAAGTGGATACTTCCCGGTTCAGGCATTGAACGTACGTCCGTTCTGTATGTTTTTCAGAATATCCGATGAACCTCTCCACACACCTTCCTCAAAGCATAAAATCAATCGGCTGAGAATGAAAAATCGTTTGCCGCAGAACGGAAAATCGTTCTCAGCCGATTGATTTTTCATTCTCAGCCGATTGATTTTGCATTTATAAGCATCTATTACACAAAGGTTTATAGAATCATGATTTTAGAAGAAGAACAAAGAAACACGAAGCCATGGCTGTAAAGAAAAACAATAAGAGGGAAAAGAAAAGGAAAAGAATGAGACCGAAATTTGGCCATTGGAATAATTTTGCTTAACTTGCCCCAGTAATTCATAAACAAAACTGGAAACTATGAAAAAAATCTTGCAAGAATTCAAGCAATTTGCCATGCGTGGCAATGTGGTGGACATGGCGGTCGGTATCATTATCGGCGGTGCCTTCGGTAAAATCGTTTCTTCGGTAGTGGCGGACATCATCATGCCTCCCGTAGGTTTGCTCATCGGCGGAGTGAATTTCTCCGACCTGAAAATCACATTGAAAGAGGCAGTCATGAAGGGCGGGGCAGAGGTGACGCCGGCCGTCACGCTGAATTACGGTAATTTTATCCAGACCACGCTGGACTTCATCATCATTGCACTGGCCATCTTCCTTTTGGTAAAGGGTATGAATGCCCTCAACAAAAAGAAGAAAGAGGAACCGAAAGCTCCGGCTGCTCCTCCGGCCGACATCCAACTGCTCACGGAAATCAGAGACTTACTGAAAAAAGAGAAATAAAAAAACCGTCCGTTTGTCTTCGCGATGAAGCAAACGGACGATTTGTCTCTTTTATGCAAAAAAGGTGCTGAACCCATCTGGAAGCGTTTCCAGTCGCAATCATCCTTCCCGAAAAGGGTAATTGTCGAAAGTTTAAGAAAGACTTAAAATTCAATCGGAAGCTTTCTTTTCTTGGGGTTGTTTCGCTTTCTTGTCCCGATTTGCAGTGCTTCTTCTGCTATTTGCATTCGGGCGGGATTTCTTTTGTGATTGTCCCTCCTTGCTTTGATTTTTATTTCTTCTTTTATAACCGTTTCTATGCCCCTGATTCCTACGTCCGCCATATCCTTTCTCGCCGCCTTCTTTCGGTCGATAGGCCGGGCCTTCTCCAAGCCCTTCCGGCAGGGGACGTTTTTCTATTTCGGTTTCAAGGAAATGCTCAATGGAAGCAAAACGTTGCTGGTCTTTCTCGCTCACCAAGGTTATAGCTTCCCCGTCGTTGTTGGCACGGGCCGTACGGCCGATGCGATGCACATAATCTTCGGCATCGTGAGGCACATCGAAATTGATGACCAACTGGATATCGTCGATGTCGATGCCGCGCGCCACGATGTCCGTAGCCACCAGCACGTCGATTTGTTGGGCTTTGAACTTATACATCACTTCGTCACGCTCCTGTTGTTCCAAATCCGAGTGCATGGCACCGACCTTGAATCCGGCACGTCCTAAGGCAATGGCCATATCTTTCACCTTCAACTTGGAAGACGCAAAGATAATCACGCGGTGCGGAGGCCGCTCGGCAAACAGCTTTTTGACTAACGACACCTTTTGCGCCTCATAGCATACGTAAGCCGACTGCACGATCTTGTCGGCCGGCTTCGATACGGCCAGTTTCACTTCTACCGGATCGTGCAAAATGGTGCGTGCCAGGTCTTGAATCTTCCGGGGCATCGTGGCCGAAAACATGATGGTCTGCCGTTCTTTGGGCAAATACTTGACAATCTGCATGATGTCGTCGCTGAACCCCATGTCCAGCATACGGTCCGCCTCATCCAATACAAAGAAAGACACTTTCGACAAATCCACGTTGCCTAAACTTAAATGACTGATCAAGCGCCCCGGCGTGGCGATAATCACATCTGCTCCCATAGCCAACCCGCGTTTCTCCTGCTCATAACGTATCCCGTCGTTTCCGCCATATACTGCTACGCTCGACACGTTCATGTAATAGGAAAAACCCTCCATAGCCTGGTCTATTTGCTGGGCCAGTTCCCGGGTGGGGGACATGATGATACAATTAATGGCTTTTTCGGGATAACCGCCATCGCTCAATTTACTCAATATGGGAAGCAGGAAAGCCGCAGTCTTACCCGTCCCCGTCTGTGCCACGCCGATCATGTCACGCCCCTCGAGTATCACGGGGATGGCATGTTCCTGAATAGGCGTGCACTCGGTAAAATTCATATCGTCCAAGGCATCGAGCACTTGGTCGCTTAAGTCTAAATCGTAAAAATCCACTGTTCTAATTTGTGTTTAAATCCTACATCCACTCTACTGCGGTGCCTTTTTATAAAGGAAAAACGCAATAAAGGCAAATATTATATTGGGCAGCCATGCCGCCAAAGCCGGCGGCCAGTCTGCATTGATGGCAAAAGTAGACGACACGGTCTGAAACAAAATATAAGAAGCGCTCAGAGCCAATCCTATACCCAAATACAGTCCCATACCGCCTTTCCGCTTCCGCGCCGAAAGGGAAAGACCGATAATCGTCAGAATAAACGAAGCAAAGGGGGTGGCAAACCGTTTCTGATACTCCACCTCGAACGGTTTCACATTGCCCGAGCCACGGGCACGCTGCTTGACGATATATTCTTTCAGTTCCGGACTGGTCAAGGTTTCCTGTTGGTTTCGTGTCAACAAGAAATCCGACGGTTCCATGGCGATGATGGAATCTATCCTCGAACCATGGGAAATGTATTCACGCATGCCTTTCAGTTCGCGGAGCGTGTAATTGTTGATTCGCCAATGGTAACGCTCGTCCGACAGCGTGTCGTAAGACACCGAAGCCGCCGTAAGGTGCGACACAAGCTTCTTGTTCACAAACTTGTCCAACGAAAAATGATAACCGGTCTTGGTGCGTCCGTCGAAATGTTCGATAAACGCAATAACCCCCGTATCGACCTGAAATTGCACATTCTGGGCAAACTCCGTCTTTTTCTTCTTCTTGTATATGTTCTCAAAGTTGAGCCGCGTGACGCTTCCCTTAGGAATGACGTAGGCCCCCAACAGGAAAGTCATCACTGCAATGATGGCAGCCGAAATCATATAAGGGCGCATCAGGCGCTTGAAGCTCATCCCGGCGGCCATCATGGCGATAATCTCCGAATTCTCTGCCAGTTTGGAGGTGAAGAATATCACAGAGATGAACACGAACAGCGGACTGAACAAGTTGGAAAAATAGGGGACGAAGTTGGCGTAGTACTCGAAAATGATACCTTTCCACGGGGCATGGTTGGTCGTAAACTTATCGATATTCTCATTGAAGTCGAACACCACGGCAATGGAAATAATCAATGCAATGGAAAAGAAATATGTACCCAAAAACTTCTTGATAAGATACATATCCAACTTGGAAATGAGACGTTTATACCACTTCATATACAGTCCTTCTTTAATTATAGCCGTGCGGCCACCCGTTTTACCATCGAGGCCTTCCAAGAAGCGAAGTCCCCGGTTATGATATGGCGGCGTGCCTCACGTGTCAACCACAAATAGAAAGCCAGATTATGGATGGAGGCGATTTGCAGTGCCAACAATTCCTGAGCTTTGAAAAGGTGATGCAGGTAGGCCTTGCTGTATGCTTTGTCTACGTAAGAGGTACCGTCCGGATCCAAAGGCGAAAAGTCGTCTTCCCATTTCTTATTACGCAGGTTCATAATACCATTCTGTGTGAACAGCATGGCATTACGCCCGTTACGCGTAGGCATCACGCAGTCGAACATGTCGACTCCACGCTCTATGCCTTCAAGGATATTCACCGGCGTGCCGACCCCCATCAGATAACGTGGCTTGTCTTTCGGCAAGATTCCGTTGACGACCTCAATCATTTCGTACATCACCTCCGCCGGTTCGCCCACAGCCAATCCACCGATGGCATTGCCATCGGCCTCCTTTGACGCCACGAACTCGGCCGACTGGATACGCAAGTCTTTATAAGTACAGCCCTGTACGATGGGAAAGAGCGATTGCTGGTAACCGTATCGGGGTTCTGTCTCATTAAAACGACGAATACAGCGGTCCAACCAACGGTGGGTCAGCCCCAAACTTTTCTTCGCGTATGCGTAATCGGATGTGCCCGGCGGACATTCGTCGAATGCCATCATGATGTCCGCCCCGATGGCACGCTCGATGTCCATGACTTTCTCGGGCGTGAAGATATGCTTTGAACCGTCGATATGCGAACGGAATTCGCACCCTTCCTCCCGTAATTTACGGATACCGGTCAACGAAAAGACTTGGAAGCCTCCACTATCGGTCAGAATAGGACCGTTGAAACTGTTGAACTTATGCAAACCTCCCGCTTTGCCCAGTATTTCAATTCCGGGACGCAAGTACAAATGATAGGTATTCCCCAAAATGATTTGTGCCTTGATATCTTCCTTCAATTCCCACGGATGGACAGCCTTGACCGAACCCACCGTACCCACCGGCATGAAAACAGGAGTCTCTATCGGGCCATGCTCTGTGGTCAACACCCCGGTCCGTGCCGACGTAAGGGTGTCTGTATGTTGGAGTTCAAACTTCATTTCGTTTCGTTCTTAGGCTCATCGAAAGTAAACTCGATGGCATTTTTTACTTTTTCGTCCAGCAAAGCGAAATTCAAGACCTCGGACACATCGTTCACATAATGGAACGACAGTCCTTTGAGATACATTTCCGGTATCTCCTCTATGTTCTTGCGGTTTTCCTCACACATAACAATATCTTTGATGCCTGCACGTTTTGCCGCCAGGATTTTCTCCTTGATGCCTCCCACGGGCAGCACTTTCCCCCGTAATGTAATCTCACCGGTCATGGCCAGATTCGGGCGGACCTTGCGTTGAGTCAATGCCGAAGCGATAGAAGTGGCCATCGTGATACCGGCCGATGGTCCGTCTTTGGGTACGGCTCCTTCGGGCACGTGCACATGGATATTCCACAGGTCGAAAATCCGCGCATCAATATGTAAATGGTCAGCATGCGCCTTGATGTACTCCAATGCCAACACCGCCGACTCTTTCATTACGTCGCCCAAATTTCCTGTGAGCGTCAGCTTACTTCCCTTTCCCTTACTCAGACTGGTTTCTATAAAGAGGATTTCTCCCCCAACGGAGGTCCATGCCAATCCGGTTACCACACCGGCATAGCCATTGCCCTGGTATTTGTCGCGAGTATATAAGGGTTTGCCCAACAAGCGTTCCACATCGGCCACTTTCACGTCCGTACAGGAGAAAATACCGTTTCGGGCGTATTCCAATGCCATCTTACGGAACACCTTATTTATTTGTTTTTCCAATCCCCGCACGCCGGACTCACGGGTGTAGTTCTCTATAATGTACTCCAATGCCGGCTTGCTGATTTTGATTTCCGACCGATCGGCCAAACCATTGTTTTCCTTTTCCTTGGGCACCAAATGACGTTTAGCAATCTCTACCTTCTCTTCCGTAATATAGCCGCTCACTTCTATCAGTTCCATGCGGTCGAGCAAGGGGCGGGGTATAGTGCCGATATTATTCGCAGTCGCAATAAACATGACCTTGGACAAATCGTAGTCTACATCCAGAAAATTATCATGGAAAGCACTGTTCTGTTCCGGGTCGAGTACTTCCAACAGAGCAGAAGAAGGGTCGCCATTCACTGTATTCTGGGTCACTTTGTCTATCTCGTCTAAAATGAACACCGGATTGGAAGAGCCTGCCTTTATCATACTTTTTATAATGCGCCCGGGCATAGCTCCGATATACGTGCGGCGGTGCCCCCGGATTTCAGCCTCGTCATGCAATCCGCCCAAAGACATACGGATATATTTCCGCTTCAAAGCCGAGGCGATACTCTTGCCCAAAGAGGTCTTGCCGACACCCGGAGGACCATACAGACAGATTATCGGAGATTTTCGGTCGCCTCTTAACTGCAATACGGCCAAGTGCTCCAAGATGCGTTCTTTTACTTTCTCCAGCCCGTAATGGTCTTTGTTCAAAACTCTTTCTGCATTCTTCAAACTTAAATTATCTTCCGTATAAGTCTGCCAAGGCAAACTCAACATCGTCTGCAAATAATTGAGTTGGACATTATAATCCGGACTTTGGGGGTTCAAGCGTTCAAGCTTGTCCACTTCCCGATGGAAAGTCTTGGCAACGTCTTCCGGCCATTTCTTTTTTTGAGCCTGCATACGTAAATCGTGCAAGTCCTGATCCTGCGGCGTACCGCCAAGTTCATCCTGTATGTTTTTGATTTGTTGTTGCAAAAAGTACTCACGTTGCTGCATGTCCAAATCTTCCCGGGTCTTACGCTGAATCTCAGCCCGAAGTTCCGAGTATTGGATTTCCTTGTTCAACAGCTTGAGTAAGTTGACCGTACGCAAATCCAATGCGCCCTCCCTCAACAACTCCATCTTGCGGACAATAGGGAAAGGGAAATTGGCACATACAAAGTTTACCAAAAACATATTGTTGCTCACGTTTTTCACCGCGAACATGGATTCCTTCGGCATCTGGTCACTCATCTGAATATACTGCATCGTACGTTCGCGACAAGCTTCTACCAAGATTTCGAACTCTTTGTTATTTTTCGAAGGGAGCGTGTCTTCCAACTTCTCTACCATACCGGTAAGATAAGGCTGGTCGGACACAATACCTTTCAAATCGAAACGACTCATACCTTGTAAGATAACAGTGGTAGACCGGTCTGGCAATTCAAGAATACGAATAATCTTTGCCATCGTCCCGATGTGATACAAATCATCAAACCCCGGATTCTCTGTCTCCGGACTCAACTGACAAACTACGCCGATGTTCAATTTATTTTTATCTGCGGCTTTCGCCAAACGAAGAGAAGACTTCCGTCCCACTGCCACAGGCATCACCACACCAGGGAATAGCACCATGTTGCGCAACGGCAAAATCGGTAATGTGGCCTCCATTTCCACGTCGAAAACACTGGATTCATCTCCTTCAAAATCTGCAACCAATGAAAATGGATTCTGATTATCGTCAATATGCATATTAAAAATCTTAAATGATTTAGTGAACAAAACTTTTTTCACAAAACGTGGCAAAGATACAAAAAAAGAGTGTACTCTACGTATGATATACAGTGGAAATAACAAATATTTGCTACTTTTGCAAGCAAAACGAAGGATAGACTCTAAGATTACACCCGAATTTTATGGCAAAAACTCATTTCGATTTTAAGAAGTTCACAATTTATCACGACAAATGTGCCATGAAGGTTGGTACCGATGGCGTACTGCTGGGCGCATGGACGGAAGTTTGTCCCGATTCCAAATATATCCTCGACATCGGCACAGGTTCCGGATTGATAGCCATCATGTTAGCTCAAAAGTGCAACGCATACATCATAGGAATAGACATAGACGAGGAAGCAGTAAACCAAGCCACAGATAACGGGGAAAAGACACCTTGGTCACAACGTCTGCATTTCGAAGTAGAAAATGCTCTCACTTACATTCCTCAGAAAAAGTTTGACCTGATAACATGTAACCCGCCGTTTTTCACGAATTCACTGCAATGCCCCGGAGAAAAACGTAACTATGCACGCCATAGTGGCGCTCTTCCTTTCGACGCACTCATCGCTAACGCATATACATGGTTGAACGACGGAGCTTGTTTCAACGTCGTCCTCCCTGCATCGTCAGCCGATGCTTTCATACAAATGGCGTGGGAGAGGGGGTTCAATCTCCACAAAAGATGTATGATACACAGTTTGCCTGAGAGTATGCCGAAAAGAGCCTTATTGAGCTTTAAAAAAGGAAGTACGCCTTACCCTCAAACCACACGGCTCATGGTCAGAGACAGAAATGGTATTTACACGGAAGAATACAAAAAGCTCACAGAAGAATATTACATACATTTTTGATTATAATTTCAGGCGTCTCATGACTTCTTTGTTAAAGCTGTCTATACGCCGGATATTTCGATTACGTACGCTTATACTCAAAGAAATCAGTTCGTCATATAATTCTGAAACAACCCGCCCAAACGCAGTGTCTGAGGCTTGTTGAGTATTCACAATCATATTCAAACCTTTTTGTATTAATTGTACGTCAATATCCGTCCCGGCCGACATGGGATCGCCATCAAAATGAATCACTCCGGGATGTTCACGATGAATATGGATGTTTTTGCATCGGAATGTCTTGATTTTATTATTCTGCAACAATGTCCTATTGAACAATTGGACGGCAATTTGAGGGGCTTCCAGAACCGTAAAAGGCTCCATTATCGTTACATCCATAAGACCGTCCGACATGGAAGCGTGAGGAGCAATATATGCATTATTCCCATATTGCGACGCATTGGCACAAGCAATCAGAAACGCCTTGTACTTGGACGTTTCTCCTTCTATCTCAATCTCGTACGTATCCGGCTTATATTTCAAACCTTCCCGAAGCGTGTTCTCCAAATAAGTCAATACTCCTCGTTTCTCCGAATGAGCGAATTTGGAACTTACAAAAGCATCAAACCCCACACCGCATGTACAAAAAAAAGGAACATCATTTATCTTCCCATAATCCAAACACTCGATATCAAAACGATTAAGTACCTTAATGGAACCAAGTGGATCCATGGGAATGCGTAAATGACGTGCCAATCCGTTTCCCGAGCCACAAGGAATGACACCGAAGGCCACGGAAGTATGTACTAAGGAACGGGCTATTTCATTGACCGTACCGTCGCCCCCAATAGCCACAACCGCATCACAACCTTTTTCAACATGCTCCTGTGCCAACAAAGTAGCATGTCCGGCATATTCGGTCCGGGCTATCTGATAGTTGAATTTATCTTGATCCAAATGCTGAGAAATCAGTTCTATGATATTGTCCTTACTTTGGGTTCCAGATATAGGATTTATAATAAAAACGATGCTCCTCTTTGCCATATTGCTTCTTAAATCGGGAACAAAGATAAGGATAAAAAATGAGAAATACAGCGTCTGACTTCACGGCTTACAAGAACATTAAAAAGATTTTTTATGATTAAAGGCTATTTAAAAGGATGTTTTTATTAACTTTGCAAAGTTTTTTAATTACGAACTTATTAAAATGGGCTTATTACAAGACAAATTAGCTAAATATGACGAGCCACAAAAGTACATGGCTGAAGGCATATACCCTTATTTCCGCGAAATAGAAGGCAAACAAGGTACCGAAGTTCTTATGGGTGGCCATCGCGTACTCATGTTTGGTTCTAATGCTTATACAGGTCTGACAGGCGACGACCGCGTCATAGAGGCTGGCGTGGCTGCTATGCGTAAATATGGTTCCGGTTGTGCCGGTTCACGATTCCTCAACGGAACATTGGACATACACGTTCAACTTGAAAAAGAATTGGCAGCTTTTGTAGGTAAAGAAGAAGCTCTCTGTTTCGCGACTGGCTTTACAGTCAACTCCGGTGTCATTCCTTGTTTGACAGGACGGGGCGACTATATCATTTGCGACGACCGAGACCACGCTTCCATTGTAGATGGCAAACGTTTGTCTTTCTCTCAAAACCTGAAGTACAAGCACAATGATATGGCAGACCTGGAGAAGCAATTACAAAAATGCAATCCGGATGCTATCAAATTAATCATCGTAGACGGAGTCTTTTCAATGGAAGGAGATTTAGCCAGCCTTCCCGAAATTGTGCGACTGAAACATAAATATAACGCTTCCATTATGGTAGACGAGGCTCACGGCCTTGGTGTTTTTGGCAAGCAGGGTAGAGGAGTATGCGACTATTTCGGCTTGACGGATGAGGTAGACTTGATAATGGGAACATTCAGTAAGTCTTTGGCTTCAATCGGAGGTTTTATCGCAGCAGACAAAAGCATCATCAATTGGCTGAAGCATAATGCGCGTACCTATATATTCAGTGCATCAGCCACACCGGCCGCTACGGCTTCAGCGTTAGAAGCCCTGCATATTCTTCAGCAAGAACCGGAGCGCTTGGAAAATTTATGGAACGTAACGAATTATGCTTTAAAACGTTTTCGTGAATCAGGATTTGAGATAGGTGCCACAGAATCTCCAATCATTCCACTTTACGTCCGTGATACGGAAAAAACATTCATGGTTACGAAATTGGCTTTTGACGAAGGAGTTTTCATTAATCCTGTGATTCCGCCTGCATGTGCGCCTCAGGATACCTTAGTACGTTTCGCCCTGATGGCTAACCATACACACGAACAAGTGGATGAAGCGATTCAGAAACTTACAAAAGTATTCAAGCAGTTAGAGCTACTCTAAACAGCAAAATAAAACACGAAATAAAGAAAAGGAAAGAAAGCCGAAGAGGATTTTGGCTTTCTTTCCTTTTTTTGAAAGAAACTTTCGAAGTAGAATGAATAATTAAAAAGCTTCTTTCTTATTAAACATAATGCAGATTAGATATTAAATCTCAAGATTCAAGCAACCACAAAGCCTGTATTTGAAAAAATAGTCTTACCTTTGCAAAAAACAGAAGAAAAGATGAGAAATAAGTCCGGTGTACAATATGCAGCATCAAAATACATAGAGTTTACAGTCAATAAACCCATGTCATTATTAGATTTCATTATGGAATCGATGAAAGGAATCAGTAGGAATAAAGCCAAAGATATTCTGACGGGACATGGCATCACGGTAGACAGAAAATCTGTCTCCCAATATAATTATGAATTACGACCCGGTATGGTTGTACGGGTAAGCAAACATAAGCGTAACAATGAGCTGAAAAACAAATACGTTAAGATTGTATATGAAGACAAAGACCTGATTGTGATTGAAAAAAGTGCCGGTATTCTCTCTATGCCCGCTGTTACACAACAATTTTCAATCAAAACCGTATTGGATGAATATTTTACCCGACGGCATTTCAAATGCACAGCCCACGTAGTACACCGTTTGGACCGCGACACATCCGGTTTGATGATGTACGCGAAAAATATAGAGGTACAACGGATTTTGGAAGAACACTGGCAGGAAATCGTGACAGACCGTAGATACGTGGCTGTAGTCAGTGGGAAGATGGAAAAAGAAGGCGGAACCATATCTTCTTGGTTGAAAGACAATAAAGCGTATGTAACGTACTCCAGTCCGACAGACAACGGAGGAAAATATGCCGTCACACATTTTCATACGTTAGACGCGAGAGAGCGTTATTCGTTGGTTGAATTGAAATTGGAAACCGGCCGGAAAAACCAAATCCGTGTACACATGCAAGATATCGGCCATCCGGTAGTCGGCGATTCAAAATACGGCAATGGAAGCGATCCGATAGGACGGTTGGGGTTACATGCCTATCGACTGAATTTTTACCATCCCATCACGGGAGAGCCGATGGAGTTTGAGACCCCCTTCCCTACTTTATTCACTAAATTATTTCCGGTAAGCAAACCACTTCACTCTACAACAGAAGCACCTTCTGAATAATTCCATTTCCGCCATTATGAGATGGACATTATAAAAATGTGCGAGGGAAATAATCCCTCGCACATTTTTATAACTATAATATTTCTCTATATTCTTCTTTTGCTCAATCTTTTAAATCGAGTGCCAAATTCAGTTCATCCAACTGCTTTTGGTCTATATAAGAAGGCGCATCCAGCATTACGTCACGCCCACTGTTATTCTTCGGGAAAGCGATACAATCGCGAATACTGTCAAGTCCGGCAAACAAACTTACCCAGCGGTCAAGCCCGTACGCCAAACCACCGTGGGGAGGCGCACCGTATTTGAAAGCATTCATCAGGAAACCAAACTGCTCCTGTGCACGTTCTTCCGTGAAGCCCAATATCTTGAACATCTTGTCCTGAAGCTCCGGATCGTGGATACGGATGGATCCCCCTCCTACTTCTACTCCATTGCAAACCATATCGTAAGCATCCGCACGCACAGCCGCCGGATTGGAGTCCAACAACGGGATGTCCTCATCCTTAGGATGCGTGAACGGATGATGCATCGCCATCAAACGTCCCTCCTCTTCGCTCCATTCGAACATCGGAAAATCCACCACCCACAACAAAGAGAATTTGTTCTTGTCGCGCAATCCCAAACGGGTCCCCATCTCCAAACGCAATTCACACAACTGTTTACGGGTCTTCATGACATCCTCGCCACTCATTATCAGTATCAAATCGCCCGGCACGGCCTTCATCGTCTCCTTCAAGCGCAACAATACTTCTTGCGTATAGAACTTATCCACACTGGATTTTACGCTACCGTCTTCCTGCACACGGGCATATACCAATCCTTTCGCCCCGATTTGACTGCGTTTCACGAAGTCCGTCAGTTGGTCCAACTGTTTACGGGTATATGAAGCACATCCCGGCGCACAAATACCTCCGATATAGGACGCATCATTGAACACGGAAAACTCTCCCGTACCTTTCAACACGTCCATCAATTCCACGAACTCCATACCGAAACGCGTGTCCGGCTTGTCGCTACCGTAAAGCCTCATGGCTTCGCTCCAAGGCATGCGGGGGAACGGTTCGGTGAGTTCAATGCCCCGTATCGTACGGAACAGGTGTTTGGCCATCCCTTCAAAAAGAGCTATCACGTCCTCCTGCTCCACAAAACTCATCTCACAGTCTATCTGTGTAAATTCGGGTTGGCGGTCGGCACGCAGGTCTTCATCACGGAAACACTTCACAATCTGGAAGTAACGGTCCATACCGGCTACCATCAAAAGTTGTTTCAGAGTCTGCGGACTTTGCGGCAACGCATAAAACTGTCCCGGATTCATGCGGGAAGGCACCACAAAGTCACGGGCACCTTCAGGAGTAGACCCAATCAGCATCGGTGTTTCTATTTCCAAAAAGCCTTTGCTGTCCAGATAACGGCGAACCTCCATCGTCATCTGATGGCGGAGTTCCAGATTTTTCCGCACGCAAGCACGGCGCAAATCCAAATAGCGGTATTTCATACGGATATCATCCCCTCCGTCCGTATTGTCTTCGATCGTGAAAGGAGGAGTGGCGGAAGCATTGAGCACAGTCAGTTCCGACACGATGATTTCAATCTCCCCTGTCGGCAAATTCTTATTCTTACTCTCACGCTCGTTCACTTCGCCCTTTATCTGAATCACATCTTCACGCCCCAACTTATTAGCCCGGGCACAAAGCGCGTCATTCACTTCTTCATTAAAAACTAATTGTGTAATGCCATACCGGTCACGCAAGTCGACGAAAGTCATGCCTCCCATCTTGCGCACACGCTGCACCCACCCGGCCAGCGTCACGGTCTTTCCGGCATCCGCAAGTCTCAGCTCACCACAAGTATTTGTCCTGAACATATCTGTTTGCTTATATTAAGATTCAACGTGCAAAGTTATCCTTTTTTTATGAGGAATTCAACGTTAGATAAAAGTTTTCGTTCTTATTTTATCCTTTTTCTTCAAAAACTTGTATATAAGAAATAAGTGTCGTATTTTTGAACCCGCAAAATATGAGAAACCATATCATTAATAACTGATTTCTATGATGAATTTAAACAGAAGTATCAGCCACGCGCTTAAAGCATCCCTGCTCACGGCCGGATTGTTCCTTTTCACTCCGACAGAAGCCGCGGCCAAAACCGAAACTTTCGGAGTAGGAAACAAGACATTCCTCCTTAACGGCAAGCCTTTCATCGTCAAAGCCGCCGAAGTGCATTATCCCCGCATCCCGCGTCCCTATTGGGAGCAGCGCATCAAGATGTGCAAAGCTTTGGGAATGAACACGCTTTGCCTGTATGTCTTTTGGAACATACACGAACAGGAAGAAGGCAAGTTCGACTTCATGGGCAATAACGACGTAGCGGAGTTTATCCGATTGGCACAAGAAAACGGACTTTATGTCATCGTGCGCCCCGGCCCGTACGTATGCGCCGAATGGGAAATGGGCGGTCTGCCCTGGTGGTTGTTGAAGAAGAAAGACATCCGTCTGAGAGAACAAGACCCGTACTTCATGGAACGTTACCGTATCTTCGCCCAGAAACTGGGAGAGCAGATCGGAGACCTGACCATTGAAAAAGGCGGACCGATTATCATGGTGCAAGTGGAAAACGAATACGGCTCATACGGCGAGGACAAACCGTATGTTTCGGCCATTCGCGACATCATCCGCGATTCCGGTTTCGACAAAGTAACTTTATTCCAATGTGACTGGAGTTCCAACTTTACCAAAAACGGACTGGACGATTTGGTATGGACCATGAACTTCGGTACCGGCGCCAATATCGAAAACGAATTCAAGAAGTTGGGCGAGTTGCGTCCCGAATCTCCCCAAATGTGTTCCGAGTTCTGGAGCGGATGGTTCGACAAATGGGGCGGGCGTCATGAAACGCGCGGCAGCAAGGAAATGGTCGGCGGACTGAAGGAAATGTTGGACAAAGGCATTTCTTTCTCGCTCTACATGACGCACGGAGGTACCAGTTGGGGACACTGGGCCGGTGCCAACAGTCCCGGATTCTCGCCCGACGTGACTTCGTACGATTACGATGCTCCTATCAACGAGGCCGGACAAGTCACTCCTAAATACATGGAATTGCGCGAGATGCTGGCCGGATATAGCGACAAAAAGTTACCCTCCATCCCCAAAGAATTCCCTGTAATCAATGTTCCCAAAATACAGTTTACGGAAGTGGCTCCCTTGTTTGAGAACCTCCCCTCCCCTCATGCGTCGATGGACATTCAGACGATGGAAGCGCTCAACCAAGGATGGGGTTCCATTCTTTACCGTACCAAAACCCCGGCAGTGCCTACCCAAAGTGTGCTGACCATAACGGATGCGCACGACTTCGCGCAAGTCTTTATCAACGGGAAACTGATCGGTTCCATCGACCGTCGCAACCACGAAAAGACCATGTTGCTGCCGGCCATGAAGAAAGGAGACCAATTGGATATCCTTGTGGAAGCCATGGGACGAATCAACTTCGGCCGTGCCATTAAGGACTTCAAGGGCATCACGGAGAAAGTGGAATTGAGCTACACCATGAATACCGGCAGCCAGGTGACCGTCAACCTGAAGAACTGGCAGATTTACACCCTCAGCGACAGCTACCAGGTGCAGAAGAACATGAAATATGTTCCGCTGAAAGACCAGAAAGTACCGGGATGCTACCGTGCGACTTTCAACCTGAAAAAGACCGGCGACACGTTCCTGAATTTGGAAACATGGGGCAAAGGACAAGTGTACGTAAACGGACACGCCATCGGACGCTTTTGGAAAATCGGTCCGCAACAGACGCTTTACATGCCCGGATGCTGGTTGAAGAAAGGCGAGAACGAGATTATCGTACAAGACATTGTAGGTCCGCAGGAAACCGTGGTCGAAGGTCTGTCCAAACCTATCATCGACAAACTGAACGTCGATGCGCCGAACACGCACCGCAAGGAAGGACAAACTCTGAATTTGGCCGGCGAAACGCCTTGCAAGGCCGGTGAGTTTGCCCCGGGCAACGGTTGGCAGGAAGTCCGGTTCGACCAGCCCGTAACGGGACGTTACGTGTGCATCGAAGCCTTGAATTCCCATAACAACCGCGAATATGCTTGTATCGCAGAATGGTATATGCTCAATGACAAAGGCCAACGCATCAGCCGCGAGCCATGGACAGTGGCATACGCCGACGACGAGGACATCTCTTCGGGCAACAAAACAGCCGATAAGATTTTCGACCTTCAGGAGTCTACGTATTGGAGTACCAATAAAGACGTGAAGTTCCCCCATTACATCGTATTGGATTTGGGCGCAGAGCAGACATTAGGCGGTTTCCAATATCTTCCCCGCGTGGAACAGGGAGCACCCGAAAGTATCAAAGGTTACACAATCTATGTAAAGAGCCAGCCTTTCAAATTCTAAACCGTTAGTCTGGCATTTATCAGAAAATGGCATGCTTCTTTTGAGAGGCATGCCACTTTTTTTGTATTTAGTTTGGATATGTCGTCTAAAAGACGTACCTTTGCATCGCTTTTGAGAAATCACATTCTCTCAAGTCTCGGGGTGTAGCGCAGTCCGGTTAGCGCACCTGCTTTGGGAGCAGGGGGTCGTGGGTTCGAATCCCGCTACCCCGACCATCAGAAAAGGCACTGTAAAACAAGCTTTCAGCGAGTTGACAGTGCCTTTATTTTTATTCAGCCAACAAATGACCGTCATGAATAAGTCATACCACAAAGAGATACTGCACATCGCTCTCCCGTCCATCCTTTCCAATATCACCGTTCCCCTGCTCGGGCTGATAGACCTGACCATTGCGGGACATCTCGGTGCCGCTTCGTATATCGGTGCCATAGCCATCGGCGGTACGATATTCAATATGATCTATTGGATTTTTGCATTCCTGCGGATGGGAACCAGCGGGATGACTTCACAAGCCTACGGTGCCGACAATAAACAAGAAATCCAACTGTTGCTTTATCGTTCCTTGGCTACTTCCACGGGCATAGCCATCCTCATACTCCTCCTGCAAGGCCCGTTACTTCATCTGGCCCTGTCCGTCATGTCGCCCACGAAAGCTGTGGCGGATTTTGCTTCGGTATATTTTAGAATCTGCGTATGGGGCGCCCCGGCCGTGCTTGGGCTTTACAGTCTGACCGGATGGTTCATCGGATTGCAAAATGCAAAATACCCGCTCTACGTGGCCATCGTCCAAAACCTCGTCAACATAGCGGCCAGCCTGTTTTTCGTCTTCGTATGGCACATGGACGTGGCCGGAGTGGCTTTGGGAACGGTCATCGCCCAATATTGCGGACTGACGCTTTCCCTATATTATTGCCACCGTATGCACCGTAGGCTCGGCCTTCCTTATACATTCGTCCCCTCTTCCGTATTCCGGAAAAACGCCATTAGCCGTTTCTTCAGTGTCAACCGCGACATTTTCCTGCGCACCCTTTGCCTCGTGTGCGTCACTCTCTATTTCACCTCCGCCGGTTCCCGTCAAGGGGAATATATCTTAGCGGCCAATGCCTTGCTGATGCAATACTTCACCCTCTATTCCTATTTCATGGACGGTTTCGCCTTTGCCGGAGAAGCCCTCTCGGGCAAATGTGCCGGTGCGGGAGATTATCAGGCCCTGAAAAAAGTCATCCGTAACCTGTTTCTTTGGGGAAGCGGCGTGGCACTGACCTTCACCTTATTCTATATGGCCGGCGGAAAGGCTCTCATGAACCTGCTCACCGACGAAGGCTCTGTCATCGCCACTGCTTCCGACTACCTGCCTTGGGCTGTCTTCATTCCCCTTGCAGGTCTCTCGGCATTCATTTGGGACGGTGTTTTCATCGGACTCACGGCCACACGCTATATGCTCCTGTCCATGTTGGGCGCCACCCTGACTTTTTTCAGCGTCTATCTCAGCCTCTTCCCTATATGGCAAAACCACGCACTCTGGCTGGCTTTTCTCCTCTATTTATTCGTGCGAGGCCTCATGCAACACTTGCTATATAGAAATAAAATCTTAACTTTGCATCCTACAAACTAAATACACGCAAACGCAATGAACTACGTAGGCATACTTATCGGCTTAGCCACCTTCCTGATTATCGGCCTGTTCCATCCTTTAGTCATCAAGGGCGAATACTATTTCGGAACCCGATGCTGGTGGGCTTTCCTCGTGACGGGAATCCTGTGTGCCGGTTTGTCCCTTTATGTGGAAAACGTGTACTTGAGTATTATTTTCGGTGTCATATCGTTCTCTTCCTTTTGGGGGATACTCGAAGTGTTCGACCAACGCAAACGGGTACTGAAAGGCTGGTTCCCGAAAAATCCCAAACGGTTGAAAGACTACGAATAAGCCGCCTGTCGTTTTTTCATCATTCACATTCTCTCCCCTTCCCTCACGTCAAAGATTTTTCCTGCTGAGAAAAAAGCCTCTCCATTTTTCTATATTCCTCTTTTTCAAGCTCTTGAATACAGCATAAAAATGTGCGCCAAATGAAAAATCATTCGCCTGAGATTGATTTTTCATTCTCCTGCAAACGATTTTCCGTTTGCCGCAAGATGATAAATCGCTTTCATACAAGCCTTTTTTGTCAAACTTACCGACATATCCGAAAGAATAGTCACACGTTACATCCTTTCATGCTGTCGTGTGCATCATAATGTTCCCACTGTTTGGAGGAAGACAAGGCGAGGGGCTGTCTACAAGGTAAAGGGCATTGGCCGTCTTACGTTTTCTCCTCCCCCGTAAACGACAGTCTCATTCGGCCTTTAACTTGTAGGAAATGAAGTTCATGCAGACCGCTTTCGATACGCGACCGCATTTTGTAACGGAAATTTGGGAAAGTATTTCATTTTTTATCGTATCTTTGTTTAACACAACGTACATGAGTTGTTTATTATGAATGGTTTAGATACCCAAAAGCATTTATGAACATGGATAGAAGAACATTATATAACCAATTTTTGCAGCAGTTCCCTATTGAGAACTTAGAGGCGATGACATTGGAAGAATATACTAACTTGGACAAAGATAACTCTTTCTGTTACTGGCTTGAATCTAAAACTTATGATTTGGGTTCTATATGGGGCGGTTCTGCATATAAGTTTGGAATCTTTAAGTTTGACAAAACGCCAAAGCAAGATAATTCCAAATATGCCCATGATGAAAAATATTCTTGGAGTAGCCGTTTAGGAAGCACGTCGAAAGAGGCATTCAATAACGTCAGAAATGCAATTGTAAGGATTGCCAATCATGCACGCAATGCGGAGTGGGACGAAATAGAGAAGATAAATGAATTGTGGCCAGTAACTACATGGAAGATTGCCTTCCTATACTCCAATGAACAATTGCTACCTATTTACGACAAAGACAATTGGTTGGTTCCTATTGCCGCTCATTTCGGCCTATCCGACGCAAAGAAACATTCAAGAGCAGAGTTGTATAATTATCTGTCAGAGAAAAAAGGAGACAAAGACCTATACATGTTCTACGATGAACTGCTTGCCATCATGGATGTAAAACAATCCAACAAAGAAACTAAAGTTTGGCTCTTCGCTCCAGGAGAAAATGCTTCTATGTGGGATGAATGCAAAGAATCTCAGACAATGCGTTTAGGATGGAATCCTATTGGTGACATATCCGAATTCAAAAATAGAGAAGAACTGACCAAAGCATTGCAAGTGGCATATAATAAGGCAGATGCTACGTTCAAAAATGACAGTCTCGCCTTATGGCAATTCGTACATGAGCTACATGAGGGGGATATTGTGTATGCCAAGAAAGGCATTAACAAAATTATAGGCCGGGGTATCGTTAAAGGTGATTACTGCTATGACGAAAGCTATTTGACTTATCGCCATATCAGAAAAGTAAAATGGACCCATTATGGAGAATGGGAGTATTCTCAGCATAAGCTTGTACAGAAGACCTTAACTGATATCAGCAAGTATCCTGAATTTGTAAAGAACCTAAATGATATGGTTGTAGGAGGGAAAGATATAGAGGTGCCAGCGCAAGCTGCAACATCAAAACAATATTGGTGGTTGGTTGCGTCTCCTGATGTATGGAAGTTCTCTGACATTAACGTTGGTGATATAATCGAATACACGCTGTTAAATGAGAATGGTAATAAACGAAGAGTGTATCAAAACTTCTTGGATGCCAAAGTTGGAGACATGGTTATTGGTTATGCTTCAACGCCAACATTACAGGTCGTCGCATTGGGTGAAATAGCCAAAGATACTGATGACAAACACTTGTACTTCAGAAAAACCGAGCAACTTCTCACCCCGATTGATTACTCAATTATCAAAGGCTATGAAGAGTTGCAAGGCATGGAATGCATGGTTGGAGGCGGACGCGGAACTCTCTTCAAGGTTACAGAAGATGAATACCAAGTCTTAATGGAAATTATCCGTAAAGAGAACCCTCTCTCTGCAACAAAATCTCTCGCTACATATACAGATTTTGAATTCTTAAGCGAAGTGTTTATGTCATCTTCCGAATTGCAGAGATTAAAAGCCTTGCTTAGAAACAAGAAGAATATCATACTTCAAGGAGCACCTGGTGTAGGTAAAACGTTCACCGCTGAAAGATTGGCATATACGCTAATGGGGACAATAGATAAGCAAAGAGTTGAGATGGTACAGTTCCATCAGAACTACTCATATGAAGACTTTATTCTTGGTTATAAGCCAAATCCGGATGGCGGATTTGAACTAAAGCATGGGATTTTCTATAAATTCTGCAAGAAAGCATTGAATACTCCAGACAAAGACTTCTTCTTTATCATAGACGAAATCAACCGGGGAAACCTTAGTAAGATATTCGGCGAGCTGCTTATGCTTATTGAAAACAGCTATCGAGGAAAAGAAATAAAGTTGGCATACACGGATGAACTGTTTACCGTACCAAAGAATCTTTATATCATTGGAATGATGAATACAGCGGATCGTTCTTTGGCTATGATTGACTATGCACTTCGTAGAAGATTCAGTTTTTTTGAGATGGTACCTGGCTTTACGACAAAGGGCTTTAAGAACTATATGGCATCATTGTCAAATGAGAAATTTAATAGAATCATAGGCGGAATACAGGCACTCAACGAGGCTATTTGCCAAGATGATTCATTAGGCAATGGCTTTTGCATCGGACATAGCTATTTCTGCAATCAGGAAGAATTCAGTTTGGAATGGTTGGAGAATGTAATTGAATACGATATAGAGCCGATGCTTAAAGAGTATTGGTTCGATGACATACAAAAGTATGAATCACACATTAATGCGTTAAGGAACTTATTGAAATGATAATAGACAAGAACATCCCCATAAAGAATATTTTTTATATGCTCACTTATGCTTTCAAGGAATTGAAGCATAACAATTATGAGTATATATCCGGGGAAAAATTCGATAATATCTATGACTTATTTGCCGAAATTCTTTCCAAGGGCGTGGCGTATCTATTGAAGCAAGGATTACATAAAGAATTTGTCCTTAAGGAAGACACTATAACAACTCTTAGAGGCAAGTTGAATCTGCAAGGAACAATTAAGGAAAAAATCTCTCAACACTCCCGTCTTGCTTGCGAATATGATGAACTCACAATCAATAATGTCTTTAATCAGATTATAAAGTCAACTGTTGGCGTGCTCATAAGTAAGTCAGATGTCAAAAATGAGAGAAAGAACAATCTTAGGAGATTAATGCTATTCTTTGACGGTGTTGATGACACAGACCAACCTGTAATAAGATGGAATCTATTAAGATATGACAGGAATACCAGAACCTATCAGATGATACATAGCCTATGTTACTTCATTATGCAAAACCTTTTGCTATCTACAGAACATGGTAATACAAAGTTGCCTCAATTCTCGGATGAACATATGAACCTATTATTCCAACGCTTTATCATGGAGTATTATAAGAAACATCATCCTGAGTATAAAGCGGCTGCAAAACAGATAAAATGGAATTTCAGTGATAACAGTGCCAGTTCATCCAACATATTGCCGATTATGCAATCTGATATAACACTGGCACTTGGCGAAAGAACGCTTATCATTGACACTAAATATTACAGTAAAAACCTACAAGAACATTTAGGTAAGTTCACCATACACTCTCCTAATATCTATCAAATTCACACATACGTTATGAATGAAGATAGAGGGCATACTGGAAATGTTGATGGCATGTTACTATACGCAAAGACGGTAGCTGATGTTCAACCTGAAGGTAATTACCGTACTAATGATGGGAATATTTTAATGGTGAGAATTTTAGATTTGACTCAAGACTTTGAGAGTATCAAATACGATTTAGAAGATTTGGTAAACTATAAAGTGATTTAAACAAATCTATTTGGTTTCAATAAAAATATTCGGTAGAAGAATTTTATACTGCACATACCTTCACAAAAAGAGTTCCGCGAAACAGGAAATCCTACCTCCACGGAACTCTTTTCCATCTCACCCAATAAAAAGGGGGGGGATTTTTCAAGTGACTGGTTACTTGTCGCCGAAGTAACGGTTGTACAGACCGGCGAAACCACGGCCATGACGAGCTTCATCCTTCGCCATTTCATGCACAGTGTCGTGAATGGCGTCCAAATCCTGCTGTTTAGCCATCTTGGCCAAATCCATCTTGCCGGAGCAAGCACCGCTTTCAGCCTCCATACGCTTTTTCAGGTTCGTCTTCGTGTCCCAAACCATGTCGCCTAACAATTCGCAGAAACGAGAAGCATGGTCGGCCTCTTCAAAAGCATAACGCTTGAAAGCTTCCGCAATTTCAGGATAGCCTTCGCGGTCAGCCTGACGGCTCATGGCCAAGTACATACCCACTTCTGTGCATTCGCCTTCAAAGTTAGCCTGCAAACCTTTCTTGATTTCAGGGTCAACGTCCTTGGCAATGCCGATGACATGTTCGGTCACGAAAGTCAATTCCGTATCTACCAATTCCTTGAACTTTGAAGCCGGAGCCTTGCACTGCGGGCACTGTGCCGGAGCTTCTTCGCCTTCATGAATGTAACCACATACCGTACATACAAATTTCTTTTTCATTTTCTTTCGTTTTTAATTTAAATTACACATTCGTTTATACTTTATTTCTCTGCCCGTACCTTTCAGGCTCACGCCTCCATCGCACAGGCTTTGCATACACCTTTATAATAGACATGCGCTTCATCCACCTTAAAGTCCGAACCCTTAGGCAAGAAATCTTTCAAACTTTCCGGAAGAGCCACATCGAATAATTTTCCGCATCGTTTACACATAAAATGTGCATGGGGAACGACCACCCCGTCAAAACAAACTTTCTTCTCATCAATGGTCAACATCAAGGCAGCTCCATGCTCGGAAAAAAGCCGTAAGGTGTTGTACACGGTTGTCTTAGACAACGTAGGTATCACTTTACACAAAGCCACATACACCTCATCCACTGTGGGGTGCGTATGATTTTTAAGCAAATAATCCATAATTGCTATGCGCTGTACGGAAGGGTGAATCCCGTAATTCTGCAATGTATCCAAAGCCTCTTTGTTGACCATGTCCAATATAAATTTGTAATGTTTACAATGCAAATTTAGTGTAAGTTCCGTTCCCGTGCAAGCCTTTCTGTGTTTTTTTTGATAAATAACAGTTTTTTTTGCTTTTATTGATACCTTTATATTATCTTTGCCCCACAAATATCAAACATAGCAACATGAATTACGGATTTGTCAGAATTGCCACAGCCATCCCCGGCGTAAAAGTAGGAGATTGCAAATACAACGCGCAACAAATTGAAAGTTTGATTATTCAGGCGGAAGGTAAAGGCGTAGAAATCATTTGTTTTCCGGAACTCAGCATCACGGCTTACACTTGCGGCGATTTATTTGCCCAACAACTGCTGCTTGACGAGGCGGAAATGTGCCTTATCAGCATCCTCGACTTCACCCGCTCATTAGACATCATCTCTATCATAGGACTGCCTGTCGCTTACCACGGTACGCTGCTGAATTGTGCGGCAGTGATACAAAAAGGGAAGATTTTAGGGCTTATCCCCAAAACTTATCTGCCCAACTATAAGGAATTCTATGAACAACGTTGGTTCACATCCGGCGATGTGCACGGAAACAGCAATGTATTGATTTGCGGACAAATGGTGCCGCTGAGCCGCCACCTGGTCTTCAATACTCCCTCTTGCTGTTTCGGAGTGGAAATCTGCGAAGACGTATGGGCTCCCATTCCCCCCAGTTCCGAATTGGTACTCCAGGGAGCTGAAATCATTTTCAACCTCAGTGCAGACAACGAAGGCGTAGGCAAACAGGACTATCTCAAAGCCTTGTTGGCACAACAAAGTGCAAGATGCCTCGCCGGTTATGTATTCTCGGGGGCAGGATTCGGCGAAAGCACACAGGATGTTGTTTTTGCCGGTAAGGCACTTATCTACGAAAATGGAGTGCTGTTGGCGGAAAACGAACGTTTCTCTTTTAAAGAACAACTGGTTTACAGCGAAATAGACGTAGAATGCCTGCGTGCGGAAAGACGTGTGAACACCACATTCAGCGCTTCTGTAGCCCGGTTGAAATCGCACGACGTCATACAGATAGACACCGAACTGTTTGCTTCCAAAAACATTGAATTAAGCCGTAAAGTCAATCCGATGCCTTTTGTTCCGGCAGGAAAGGCACTGGATGAACGATGCGAGGAAATCTTTGCCATACAGATAGCAGGGCTGGCCAAAAGATTGGTACATACACAAACCCAGACCGTAGTCATCGGGATTTCCGGCGGACTGGATTCCACCCTTGCCTTATTGGTCTGCACCAAAACGTTCGACAAATTGGGACTCTCGCGCAAAGGCATCGTCGGCGTGACCATGCCCGGCTTCGGAACCACCAACCGTACTTACACCAATGCCGTCAACCTTATGAAAAGCCTGGGGGTAACCCTGCGAGAAATCAGCATCAAAAAGGCCTGCATACAACATTTCGAGGACTTGAATTTCGACATGGCCAACCATAATGTGACGTATGAAAACGCACAGGCACGCGAACGTACGCAGATTCTGATGGATGTGGCTAACCAGATGAATGGCATGGTAGTGGGAACCGGCGACTTGTCGGAACTGGCTTTGGGATGGGCCACGTACAACGGCGACCACATGAGCATGTATGGCGTCAACGCCTCTATCCCCAAGACGTTGGTGAAACATTTGGTCAAGTGGGTGGCCGACAGCGTCATCGACGAATCCTCCCAAGCCACCTTGTTGGATATCGTGGACACACCGATTAGTCCCGAACTGATACCGGCAGACGAAGATGGCAACATCAGCCAGAAAACAGAAGACTTGGTCGGTCCTTACGAACTGCATGACTTTTTCCTGTATTATACCTTGCGTTTCGGCTTCCGCCCGTCCAAAATATTCTATCTGGCCCAATATGCTTTCGCTGGAAAGTACACTGACGAAACGATAAAGAAATGGCTGACAACGTTTTTCCGTCGTTTCTTCTCGCAACAGTTTAAGCGTTCCTGCCTGCCCGATGGTCCTAAGGTGGGAAGCTGTAGCCTGAGCCCTCGTGGAGATTGGCGAATGCCCAGCGACGCGTCGGCTACGGCATGGGTGGATGAATGCAATAATCTGTAAGCCTGACCCCATATCAAAAAAGAAACGGTGTATTCCCCCTCTTCTGGCAGAACACACCGTTTCTTTTTATTCCATCTGACACTTCCCTCTTCTACTCTCCGTCGTCTTCAAACCTCAATGTCTCCACTTTCTCCAGTCTCGATTTCAGGCGTGGCATACTCCCTTTCCGGATGCGCAGCGTCATGCTGCAATCGTGTTCATACCCTTGACGGACAATAGACGGCTCTTCCTCCTTGACAATGCGCATGACGGAGTTCATGAAAGGATACTCAAAGAAAAACGTGATTTCCTCGTCCACCGTTTTTTCTATAATCCGGGCCGCCTGTATAGCCTCGATAGCCGCCGCCTTGTAGGCTTGTATCAGACCGCTCGTCCCCAACTTGATTCCACCGAAATAACGGATGACGACAATCAAAACATCCGTCAGTCCGTAAGAATTAATCTGTCCCAGAATCGGCTTGCCCGCTGTGCCGGAAGGCTCTCCGTTATCATTGGCACGGAAATCCTTCCGTTCGTGTCCCAGCATATAGGCATAGCAACAATGGCGCGCATCGTAATACTTCTTTTGATAGAACTCCACTTGCTCTTTCACTTCGTCTACCGTATGCACAGGATGAATGAAAGCCAGGAACTTGCTCCGCTTCTCGCTATATTCTCCTTCCGCCGCTGCTGTTATCGTCTTATATACGTCATTTCCTTCCATATCCTTCCTATTCAAAAAACTCCGGCCGCCGGGTTCCACCGGCAACCGGAGTTGTAAAGATAATTATTTTTTCTTTATGAAAGTTTATGAATCACCAGTCCGCTGCGTAATTTCGGCTCGAACCAAGTAGCTTTTGGGGGCATGATTTTCCCACAATCCGCTATATCCATGATTTGTTGCATAGACACCGGATACAATGCCAACGCCATTTTCATCTCGCCGCTGTCGCAACGCCTTTTCAGTTCCTCCAAACCACGCAGTCCTCCTACGAAGTCAATCCGCTTATCCCGACGTAAGTCCTTAATGCCCAAAAGCTCATCCAAGATAAGCCGGCTACTGATAGTCACGTCGAGCACGTCTATCGGATCGTTTTCATCAAAACGTCCCGGAAGTACACGCAACCTGTACCATTTTTCATCCAGATAAAGCGAAAACTCATGCGGCTGCGCAGGTTTGTACGCCGAAGCGCCCATGCAAGTCACTTCGAAATCCTTCTCCAAAGCCTGCAAGAACTCATCTGAGGTATAGCACCCCAGGTCTTTCACCACGCGGTTGTAATCCAAGATAGTCAGTTCGCTTGCCGGGAAGCACACGGCCATAAAATAATTATATTCCGCCTCGGGGTGCGTCCCTCCATGGGCTAAAGCTTTCTCTTGTCCCACCAAAGCTGCCGCAGCCGTGCGATGATGGCCGTCTGCTATGTACAATGCGGGAATGGCTGCAAATTCTTTCGTAATCGCATCAATATCCGCTTCATTGTCCACAAGCCAGAACCGATGGCGGAAACCGTCGATCGGGGCCACGAAATCATATTCCGGCTCACGCCTTGCATATCGGTCTATCAAAGAAGCCAACGCGGCATTATCGGGATAAGCCAGAAAAACCGGTTCTATGTTCGCATCCGTAATACGGATATGCTTCATACGGTCTTCTTCCTTTTCGTGCCTCGTCAGTTCGTGCTTTTTGATTATCCCGTCCATATAGTCCTTGACCGAAGCTCCCAACACGATGCCGTGCTGTGTCCGCCCGTTCATGGTCTGTGCGTAAATATAATACATGGGCTTAGCGTCTTCCACCAACCAGCCGTTACGCTGAAATTTGGCAAAATTCTCTGCCCCCTTTTCATACACACATGAAGCGTATTCATCCGTTCCCTCCGGAAAATCTATCTCCGGACGGATCACATGATAGAGCGACATCTCGTTGTCGCCTGCCTCTATACGGGCTTCTTCCGAACTGAGCACGTCGTACGGACGACACTCTACCCGTTCCACCAAATCCTTAAGCGGACGAAGCCCCTTAAACGGTTTAACCCAAGCCATAGCCCCTATGATTATTTATTTACCTGATATTTCGTACATCCGTCCTTGAAGAATGCGGCAATCTGATGCGCCGCAGCCACTCCGGCATTGATATTGGCCTCGGCTGTTTGTGCACCCATCTTTTTGGGTGTAGAGAAATAACGGCCTTCCAATATACGGAAATCCGCATCCGCTTCCGGCATGATGTCCGTGACATACTTCAGGTCTGTACGATCCTGCATCAATTTCAGCAATTCCGGTTCATTAATGACCTCTTTCCGAGCCGTATTGACCAACACTCCTCCCTTGGGCATCTTGCCGACCAAGGCATAATTGATGCTTTGACGCGTCTCCGCCGTAGCCGGGATATGCAAGGAAACCACTTCGCACTTTTCAAACAATTCATCTTGCGAAGAGACTGCCTTCACCCCATCGGATTCTATAGCCGCCGCAGGGCAATATGCGTCGTATGCATAAACATCCATGTCGAAGCCTTTTGCGATATGCGCTACGCGACGACCGACATTACCGTATGCCAAGATTCCTAATTTCTTTCCTTTCAACTCCGTACCGGCCTTTCCATTATAAAAGTTACGTACGGCGAATACCAACATACCGAACACCAGTTCGGCTACGGCATTGGAATTCTGACCGGGAGTGTTCATCACCACCACCCCGTGTGCGGTGGCAGCCGCCAAATCTACGTTATCGTAACCGGCTCCGGCGCGGACAACGATCTTTAAGTTCTTTGCCGCATCAAAAACTTCATTATCTATCTTGTCACTGCGGATTATCATGGCTTCCACGTCGGCCACTGCCGCCAGAAGTTGTGCCTTCTCCGTATATTTCTCCAATAAAACGATTTCCAATCCGGCTGTCTCTGCAACCTCTTTGATACCGTCCACTGCAACTTTTGCAAACGGTTTTTCTGTAGCAATCAATATTTTAGCCATAGTTATTTTATTTAAATACATCCCATAAACAAACAGGCACACCTCTGTATAAGGCGTGCCTGTCTTTATAGCCTTTTAATGTTGAGCTTCAAAGTCCTTCATACTTTGTATCAATGCCTGCACGCCCTCTATCGTCTGTGCATTGTAGCATGAAGCACGGAAACCGCCTACGCTGCGGTGGCCTTTTATACCCACCATGCCACGTTCTGTAGCAAACTGCAAAAAGTCGGCTTCCAATTCTTTGTATTCGTCGTTCATTACAAAACAAATATTCATATATGAACGGTCTTCCGCCTTTGCCGTTCCACGGAACAACTTGTTACGTTCAATTTCGGTATACAACATGTCTGCACGCTCTTTTGCACGCTGAGCCATAGCCTCTACTCCGCCGTTTTTCTTCACCCATTCCAAATTCTTCATGGCACAGTAAATGGGTACAACCGGAGGCGTATTGAACATGGAACCGTTTTTCACATGGGTCATGTAATCCAGCATTGTGGGAATCTGGCGGCTTACTTTATTCAAAGCTTCGTCCTTTACGATAACGATATTCACTCCGGCCATAGATACGTTTTTCTGTGCTCCGGCGTAAATACAATTATATTTGCTCACATCTACCGGGCGAGAGAATATATCTGACGACATATCGGCAATCAAAGGAACAAGACTGTCCAAATCATAACGCATTTCCGTTCCGAAAATCGTATTGTTTGTCGTAATATGCAGATAATCTGCATCAGCCGGTATCGTAAAGTTTTTCGGAATATAGGTATAGTTGTCTTCGGCTGAAGAAGCAACTTCAACCACTTCACCGAACAACTTTGCTTCTTTCATAGCCTTCTTGGCCCATGTACCTGTATTCAAATAAGCTGCCTTCTTCTCCAAAAAGTTATAGGGAACACGACAGAATTCCGTACTGGCACCTCCTGCCAGAAAAACAACCGAATAACCGGCCGGTAGGTCGAGTAATTCTTTTACCAATTCTACAGCCTTGTCTACTACAGGCTGGAAGTTCTTTGCCCTATGGCTAATTTCCATCAGGGAAAGACCGCTACCCTCAAAATCCAAGCATGCATCTGCTGTTGCCTCTATTACTTCACGCGGCAACATGGATGGACCTGCATTAAAATTATACTTCTTCATCTAAATTGTAAAACTTAAGATTAATTATCAGTTACTCTAAGCATAACATCTGCGAAAGTAGAAAATAAAATCCATAAAAGCAACGATTGAGGCCACATTTTTTAAGTCAAGTGCTTTTTTTGCTATCATATATTATAAAAAACAGCTTTCTGCCCTTACAACTCGTAATCTTATTTTGTCTTTTCTATAATCGTCTTGATGCCTTTTATCTTTTGCCCGGACACGGCGGCCAAGGTTTCTTTTAGCAAATTTCGCCTGATAGCGACAAAAGCATAGTGTTCTTTCACATCTATACGCCCGATATCGCTCTTGCCCAATCCTCCTACCTTTGACAGAAACCCCACAATATCCACCTTGTTGATTTTATCCTTTTTTCCTTTTCCAATATAAAGTGTTACCCACTGGGGCTTGGCAGGATCGGGCTTAGGCCCTTCCCACACATAGTCTTCAGGAATCTGCTGTATAAACTCGGGCAAGTATTCCTCCGGCCCTAATATGAGAAAGACATTTCCGGAAGCATCCCACCGCGCCGTCCGACCGTTACGATGAATATAAGCATCTTCATTGAGCGGCAAATGATAATGGATAACATGGTCTATATTGGGTATATCCAGTCCCCGCGCGGCTAAATCCGTTGAAACAAACACATTACACGATCCGTTACTGAACTTGTAAAGCGCACGCTCACGGTCCTTCTGTTCCATTCCTCCATGAAACATCTCACACGAGATTCCTGCTTGAAGCAAATAACGGTAAACTCGTTCTACACTTTCACGGTAGTTCACAAAAACCAAGGAACTTTTATCTCCCAAATAGCACAAAAGCTTAGACAAGACCTCCAACTTATCTTTCTCTGGAGATTTCACTGTATAAACCTTTATACGTTCCGGAATCTGCTCTTCATCTTCCAAGAAATTCAATTTCAAAAAATCTCCCTCTGATACAAACCGAGGAATAGCCGGCGCATCTGTGGCCGAGAGAAGGAAACGACGTTTCAAATACGGAATTTGCACAATTACCTCCGACATTTCTTCCTGAAAACCCATCTCAAGGCATTTGTCAAATTCATCAATCACCAACGTATGAACATGTGAAGCATCGATATTTCCTTTATTCAAATGGTCGTTCATACGCCCCGGAGTTCCTACTATAACTTGTGGATTCAAGCTTTTCATCGTACGGTGCTCATCCATGGCCGGACGGCCGCCATAGCAGCTCATAACAGGAATGCCCGTTCCCATAGACTTGAAAACCTGCTCTATTTGTAATGCCAACTCACGAGAAGGTACCAATACTACAGCTTGAAGAACATTCTCATTTTTTAAAGATAGCACTAAAGGCAACAAATAAGCGATCGTTTTTCCCGATCCGGTCGGAGATAAAAGTACCAAGTCTTTCCCTTTTCTGTATTCCTCAACCGTGGTTTGCTGCATCGCTGTCAAGCTATCTATATGCAACTTCCATAAGATCTCTTTTATATTGATATGAGTCATCACTTTACTTTTTATAATCAAACAAATTTAGACATAAATGCCTTTATATACTATTGTCATAGGAAACAACTTTAGGATCAGCCTTATATTTAGGCATGAGTAACTCTGATGTAGTTCATGACATTCACAAAGATAACGCTTTTGTTTGTATCTTAAACTATAGCAGAGATAAAATTGAAACAAAATCCTAAGTAACGAATTTAAACCAGACGAACTATGCTATTTATTCTTAACCACCAAGATATAAAATGACATAGAATCATCCTTTCCCCAGTAAGTTTTCCAAATCATGCTTCATTTTTCATCTATCCCGATAACGCCCTAACATACAACATATTACCACTGAAGAATAGAGAAAGTCATCTTTCAGTAAGCCTTCAGACATCCTTCGGCCAGACTGTAAGCATACTCCTGAACTATATTCTCCACTCCCCACCATAATACGCACTCCATCCCGCTAAACAACGGAATAATGACCTATATTATGGAAAAATAGCAAGGAGAGAAAGAAGCGCGCTAGGAAAAAATAGATAAAAAGGGCACCGAAAGTCAACCCGGAATAGGAGGTAAAAAGTGTCCGGACGGAACAAAAGACAAAGGAAACGCAACAGAAATGTAAATTGCTTCTCCGTAAGACACAATCTTACCTTATCTGCATAAAGCAACAACAGGGCTTCCGGATTGACGACCAAACACCGCAGAAGAATGGACTGCCTCCAGGACGGCCAAAGGGTACGGAAAAAGGAAAAGAAGAAAGGGACGGAAAGTCTCGGCAAGAAGCCTCAGAAGAAAACGCCCAAAAAGTTTTATGTCCGGCCTTCTGGTCGCTTCAGCCCGCATACAAACGAAAATTCCCCCGTGCTGACGGAAAGCCATGCACGGGGGAATCTATCCAAAAAAAGGCGGCTACCTACTCTCCCGCTTTGCAGGCAGTACCATCGGCGTGAGC